>Ga0256405_10005362_pt1 | contig 22326 bp, 16 predicted proteins | sample RumenRJG_02DNA_FD_189096 | JGI IMG/M metagenome (GOLD analysis project Ga0256405, IMG submission 189096) | Bovine rumen microbial communities from Lethbridge, Alberta, Canada - RJG_02 | ecosystem: Host-associated > Mammals > Digestive system > Stomach > Rumen | place: Canada: Alberta... | reverse complement strand
TTTTCCGTATAATATCGCTTGTAAAGCTTTTGGGGGCGTAGCTCAGCTGGGAGAGCGCTTGAATGGCATTCAAGAGGTCAGGGGTTCGATCCCCCTCGTCTCCACCAGAATCCATGCGGGTTTGCGAGAAATCGCAGACCCGTTTTTTTCGTTTGTTAGCCATTTGTTAGCTATTATAAATATATTGAGACACCTATGCCAAACAAGGAAGAACAAGCCTTGTTTGGTGTAGGTGTTATTTTTTGTTTACTAACTCAAACTTCGCAGGTAAAAAATAGCCTGCAAGTCACATAAAACCTAAGTTTTTTGAAATAAAAAAAGTATGAGACACATCCATTTTGTTATAATTTAATTGCGAAAAAAATCAAAGAAAATGGAGGCTCATGTTATGTACAGTATAACACAAGACAGCCATTCTACGGAATTTATTTCTGAAAAATCTAACCGTTTTTTTCACCAGTACCAAATAATTGGTAAAATCCTCAAAGCCGCAAACGGCAATAAATTGCAGGGGATTCCTGCCATCCATATCCTGCGGCTGCTTTTCACCATGGTCTTCTGCTACCGTTCCCTTTTTATGCAGATGCACCTGCATCCGGCTTCCATCCCCTTCGGGAAGGATACTGTCTACCGCTTCCTCAATTCCTGCCACACAAACTGGCGCCGGTTCGTATTCCTGTTTGTAAAAGCCATCTACCGGCAGGAAAAGAAACGGCGCGGCAGGGCGACGGTCCTTCTTTCCGTGAAAGCTGCCATTGACCGTGACGGCGTGACCACTCCTGTCCGTTTTGTGTATGTGTGCAACCGGGCCAAAAAAGACTATCTGGTACTGGTTACGACAGACATGGAACTGAGTGAGGAAGAGGTCGAGCGGCTGTACGGGAAACGCTGGAGCATCGAAGTGTTCTTCAAGATGTGCAAGTCCTACCTGCGGTTGGGGAAGGAATGCCGCTCGGTCTCCTATGACGCCATGGTTGCCCATGTGGCCATCATGTTCGCCCGTTACATGCTTCTGGCAGTAGAGCAGCGGGAAAACAGGGACATGCAAAGCCTGGGCGAATTGTTTTACCTGAGCGCAGATGAATTACCGGATATCCGGTATATGGAAGCCCTCAGGCTGATATTGTCCAAGTTTGCAGAACTGATAAAGGAAAAAACAGTTTTGGAAGAAAAAGAAGTCCTGGAACTGTTGGACATATTCTTCGCAGAGCTTGCTCTCCTGTGGAGACAAGCATTGCAACAAAGTGCATAAAAGTAATATTTGTGGTATTACCTGTGTTGGTTTTATAAGGCCTTACACCTGTTTTTGAGGTGCGAAGTTTTAGTTTACTAAGAGTTAAGAACCGGACAAAGGCATTTAAAAATTTTGAGACGAAGATTTTGGGAGAAGAAGTAAAAAAACATATTGCACAAACTATTAGTATGTGATATAATAACTGCATACCAACAGTTTGTAAATATTTAAGAATAGGAGGAATTTGAAATGGATGACAAAAGATTACAAGGTCAGAAGAATAAAAAATTTTATACTGTAAAAGAATTTTATTCTGAAATTGGCGGTGTAGTTACGAAAAGTCAAATCTACAGATTAATTAAGCAGGGTGATATTCCAACACGGAAGATTGGCAGTAAACTGGTCTTATCTGCGGAATGGGTTAACGATTTTCTTAACGTGCCTTTTACTGACGGACGAAAAGGAGTTTAATCTATGGCTCGTAGAGCGTGGGGAGAAGGCACTTATATTCATGTTCTACCTGTGAAGTGTTCAAAATGCAGTGACAGATTCTCCTGTGTGATCAAGAACGATAAGTCCGTTAAGTGTAGTAAAAGAGACCGTGCAGAACGATGGATATACCAATACTACGTAGTAGGAATTGATGGAAAAAGAAAACGAAAAGGTATTTCGGCAAAGACCAGGAAAGCGTTAGCGGACCGAGTAGAACAACTGCAGATAGAATCTGGTGGTGCTGCGACCAAAGAAGAAGTTGTACTTGGGCAGTGGTTACAAACGTGGTCTGAAAAATATCTTGCTAATACAGTTCGTAAAACTACAAAACAGTATTACATTGACTTAATAAAATACATTCCAGAAAATATGAGAACTTTAAAACTTGTGAAAATAACCCCTGTGATGTTACAAGAATTATATATTAATTTGTTAAAACATGGATGTAAAAAACATCTTGGGAAAGGATTATCAGCAACGACGGTTCGTAGTGTTCGTAGCATGTTAATTACCTGTCTTGAATCGGCTGTTGACAATGGTTATTTACAAATTAATCCTGCAAGAAAAACTAAGCCGCCTAAGCTTGATAAAAAAGAAATAGCATACATGTCAGAGGATGAAATAAAGAAACTTATCAGTGTAGCTGACAGCGGTGAATACTATGATAAATTAGAATGTGCTTTAGATAACAGTGAAAGAAGTTATTTCATTAAAGAATGGAGCGTGTTGATCCGGTTGACGCTCGCTACAGGTCTGAGAAGAGGAGAAGTATTCGGTTTAACTTGGAATGACATAGATTTTAATAATCAATCTTTATTTGTGCACAACAATTTGCAAGATTCCAAGCTGTCTGCACCGAAGACAAAGTATTCACAGAGATTTATTAGTGTTGATAAAGCTACAATGGAACGGATAAAGGACTGGAAGTCATATCAAGAGAAGTATTCTGAAGAGTTGGGTGATAAGTTTAATAATGAGTTAAACTTAATATTCACAAATACATGTGGCAGACCTGTCAGGTATGATAACTTCAGAATAAGATATTTTGATAAGATGATAAAGACTGCTGGATTATCAAGCAGGATTACATTCCACTCTTTACGGCATTCACATGCAACACAACTTTTGCAGGCCGGTATTAACCCGAAAATAATTAGCAAACGTCTCGGCCATTCAAACGTGGCATTTACACTGCAAACATATACTCATGTCCCTGACCTTGAAAGAGAATCCGCAGAGGCAATTGCTAAAATTCTCAATTCGGATAACCCTAAAAAGTAATATAAGCAACTGAAGTAAATAAATATGTTAATAAAAAACTCCCCGCTACTTTATGGTAGAAAGGGGAGTTTTTTTTGGTGAGGGGCACCTGGCATGGGCAATCATAAAAGTAAAGGGTAAATGTGGGCTGCTTACGGCAGGTATATCATTTTCCTAATTGTTAATTATGAAGAGTGGCTCAGAATAATTGGCATTGTAACAATCAAAAAGAGCACGATAACGATCTGCCTTATTTTGCATCAATCGTCCCTTCATTTTTGTATAGTAAGGGAGATTATAAGTTGGATTTGTTAGAAGTGTTAGGGGAGCGCCTTTAAGATGATGCTCAGCATCATTCAAGTAAGTTGCATTATTCAAAAATATTAAATTTCCTAGAAAATTTAGCGATAAAGATGGTAATAAATCAGGGCTCTTAACTTTATTTATCAAAGATTTATCATTAAAAAAAGTAATTTTACCCTGAAAATCGTTTTCAAGAACATCTTTAAGGCTTTGAATACGTTCAATCCTTGCTTTATTTGCAATTTGTACGGAATTGGGTGTATAGGGGATATCTGATAACCCTACAACCCATTCGAGTGATACTCCAAAAAATAAAGAAATCATCACAGCAGTATCAACGGAAGGTTTACTTCTAGCACGCTCAAATTGATTTATGGCTGCACTGCTCTGCATAAATAGAAACTCTGACATCTCGGACATAGAAACTTTGTGGGATTCACGCAAGATTTTTAAACGTTTAGGAAAAAGACTATTGTAATACATGGGAATCTCCTTCCATTAAAAATTATATTACATACTGATGGTTTGATTTTATCATGAAATAAAGAATAAATCAATAATTGGTTAAACTGCTTTATTATGGATTTGATTAAAAAAATTTAAGGAAACGCTGATTAATTCGCCTGCACGCTGCCCTCGGTCAGCGCACAAACTCATTTAATCAGTGTTTCCTTAATGAAAAACCGTTACACGGATTTTCAATCCATTATCTGTTTTAAAATATTTCACAATTTTGTCAAGTTTTTATTAAGTTGCTTATTGCACATACTGATAATATGTGATGTGATACAACTGCATACAAACGGTATGCAGTTGTATCAAACCTAAGATGAAAAAAGGAGATGACAAGAATTGAAAAAAGGTTATTTGAAGTTTAATGAAGTTACAGGTCGTTACCATTTTTGGTTAGCGGATCCGCGCGGATGTTACTATCCTGAATACCCTTTACACTGCGGTGACTGCTTTGAAGTCAAAATTAAAGGGAAATGGAAGCCTACTCGGATAGAAGCATCCGGCGTCAGAAACTATGCTGATATGTACTATCTCGTCGGTACCAGGCTGCATGGCCGAGAATTGGAAGATTTGGAGGTCCGGATGTAATTCGGCTTCAGAAATCAACAAAAACCAGTAACGCGACCTAAAGGCGGTCGCGTTACTGGTACAAAAAGATTTTTATCTTGACCCCCTTAGTATAGTAAAATCTCGGACATGTAACTGATACCCTTATGTCCCTGGCCTGCTTTTTCCTGGTTGGCTGCGTCCGGGTCGGACGGGTTCTCAGGCTGTTAGGCCGAATATCCTTCTTTATCCATCGGGGCAGGGGAACCAAGGTGGTCTGCCTGTTCCCGTAGAACACGGACCAGCAGCTGGCATTCAGTATTTGCATGCCAGTGTAGTCTTCTGCATGGCTTCCTGCAACGCCTGCTCCAGGCGAGGCCCGGCTTCGTACAGTTTTTATACCTTAAGATTAGGATGGTGATACGTTGATACGTGCAAATCAAACGATTATTGGCTCAATTGACAATCCGGATGAAATTGCAGTTTCGATTTTCCCGGATTCGCCTACCAGAACGTCGGTTAATCCTCAAATATTCAGAAAAGGTCAGAAGTCCTCAGCAGCGCAGCAAAGATACAACAAAAAATTATCAAATATGCATATAGTTAATTTGATAATTAATAATTTTATGTCTTCTGACTTCTTCGTGACACTCACATATAAAGACGAACCGGAATCACTAGAAATTGCAGAAACAGAGTTTGACCGTTTTCTAAATAACCTGTCTAGATTCTACCGATATAGGCATGAAAAATGTATTTATGTTGGGGCCACAGAACAAGGAGAAAAGGGCAGATATCATCACCACTTTGTACTTAAGCGGGTATCCTGTATTAGTATTCAAGATATTAGGGCACGTTGGAGCAAAAAAGGCATCGGCGCATTAGGACACGTACAGATAGATAGAATACGAAATAATGAAGTGGATGACCAAAATGATGAAAATGACATCGCTGCGGTTTACAACAAAGCAAAATATCTGTCAAAAAATGCAATATCATCTACAAATAAAAGGTTCAGACATTCTGAGGGCCTTCGGGAGCCAGTAAAAACATCGTCTGATGACATTTTCAGCAGACAAGATTTTAAGAAGCTTTGTGAAAATCCAGATAGCAATGAAAGTGTTTTAATGTTAATTAGAAAGTTGTGTCCAAATGAGAACTATGAACTCGTAGACCGCAGACTGATTGTTAATTACATCGAAGGTGCCGGATATTACCATGTTTCTGGCCGTTTGCGCAAATTGAAAAAGGACAGTTACATAGACTTTTCGATGCCAGATATATATAGTTTTAAATATAAAAATGAAGAATTTACCAACAACACTACTACAAAAATAAATATGACTGCAAATAAAGCGCTTGAGTCCTGGATAAATCACAAACAAAAGCGGATTCCGAATTTAAAAAAAATCATGGACATTCACTGGCGTGAATATACTGAAAAAAACATAGCAAAATATATAAAACCAAATATGACATTACAAGAAGCTGTTAGTGCCATTGATAAGCAGATTATGTCAAAAAACAAGTTCACAGTATATTTATTGAGGCACATAGGTAAATTGATTATGCAATGAATAAAGGATATTAGGAAATACAAACCAAATTCAAAGTTATTAGTTTCAAAAAGTGTACATATAGCAACAGCTGAAAACTATATTCCAAAAAGACGGTTTTGCCTTTTTGGAACATACCGATATTTTTAGGGACTTTTAGGCACAGAAAGGAGACACAAATGGCGAAGATAGCATACATCCGGGTAAGTACACAAGAACAGAACACCGGGCGGCAATATGAATTGTTAAAAGAAAGGAATATCGTACCGGATAAGATTTATGAGGAAAAAATCTCCGGCAAGAATACCGACCGGCCTAAACTGAAGGCAATGCTGGCCTATGTCCGGGAGGGAGACACGGTCTATATCGAAAGCATTTCACGATTGGCCCGAAACACACGGGATTTCTTGGATCTTGTGGAGTATCTGCAGGGCAAGCATGTGGAGCTGGTCTCCCTAAAGGAAAGTATCGACACGACCACGCCGACCGGTAAGTTCATTTTGTCCGTGTTTGCCGCCTTGTATCAGCTGGAGCGGGAAAACACTCTGCAGCGCCAACGGGAAGGGATAGACTTGGTACTGGAAGAGAGAAGAAACGGAAAGAATCGTCCGTATGGCAGACCGCCGGCAGTGCTGTCAGAGACTTTTGCCGGCAACTACAAATTATGGAAGGGGGGGAAACTTACTGCTGTAGAATTTATGCAGAAGGAAAACCTGCCGCGGACAACCTTTTACCGGTTGGTAAAGAGGTACGAGAAGCAGTAACAAGGAAGAACAAAGAAAATTGGGAGGAAAAGATTATGAGAATGAATACGTTATCATCGTTAGTTATGAACTGTATGGTATCGTGTATTCAAAGAAGATACGCCGGAAGTGATTCCGTTAGGGTTATTCATCCATGCGGATGAAAACGGACATATCCATGCGCATGTCGACTACATTACACCTGTTAAAGACAGCAAGACCATTGGTATAAGACTTAGTAACACCGATTGCTACAGGAAAATTTGTGACCGTATAGGGCTTAAGTACACGAACACACGGGAAGGTAACGCTAAAAAGGTCTGGACGAAATACATGCGTGAAACAGTAATGCCGTGTCTGATGCTGAAGCATGGGTTTAATAGGATTGATGGCGGTTGTGCAGGAATTGAACACAAGACAGGTAGCGAGTATGAAAGAACTGCAGACCGTCGGGCTAAGAAAACAGACGACGAGATTCGGAAAAAACGTGCGGAACTTGCCTCTGTGGCAAAAGATGTGGAACGTAAACAGTCTGCAGCGGTGGCTAAAGAGGGTCAGGTAAAAAAGCGTGAAAGCGCGATTGTTGTAAGGGAAAGCGCATTAAAACGGAGAGAGGCTGAATTGCTGAGCAAGGAAAAGAGGATTGTTAGTAAAGAAACTGAACTGGCGAACAGAGAAAGTAATATTGTTAACAGGGAACATAAAATTACTGAAAAGGAAGCGAAGGTTGAGCAGGCGCGTGAAGAGTGGAGAAAGAGGTTAAGCGAAACTAATGCGTTGTATGAAAGTTGGAACCGGCGTACGAAAGAGCTGGAAGAAAATGAAAAGGCATTAGAATTGAAAGAGAAGACTTTTAAACAGCGCGAGGTAGCGGCGAGTGCGGCAATCAAAAAGATTCCGTGGATTGAAAAGAATCTCTGGATAATAAAAAAAGTACTGGAAACGCACCCTGAGTGGTTGAAAGAACGGGAGCAGGAAGCGCGCGTTGAATTCGAAAAGCTTCGGCGGAAGGCAAAACTGAGAGGGCTTGAAATTTGAAAGCTTAGAAAAACAATACCGAAAACGATTTATTTATCGTTAAATTTATTGACAATACATTGCTTTGATTATATAATTTACTAAAAAAACTGGAGGAACAAATAATGTCCACTTTAGCAAGCGCAATTACAAATACCGTAGCGATAACACAGTTTAACAGGGGATTGGCGAGCAAGATTTTCAGAGACGTAAAAACTAATGGCGCAAAAGTAGTAATGAAAAACAATGTGGCTGAATGCGTACTGATGGCGCCAGAGCAATATCTGGCCCTTATGGACGAAGTGAATGATGCACGTCTTTTAGCCATTGCCATCGAACGGACACAGAACATCAGTACCGACACGCTTATATCCGAAGAAGAATCCAACCGCCGCATTGGCATAGCCGAAGAAGACTTAAAAGGTTTTGATGAGGTAGAAATCGGATGACCTGGGCTATCAAATACCTGCCGGAAGCGCAAGACGATTTGGAAAGCTTTAATAAATCTACACAAATCACTATTAAAAAAGCCATTAAAAAAGTCCAACAAAACCCCCTGCCCCAAAGTGAAAACGGATACGGCAAACCGTTAGGCAGAAAACATGGAAAGAACTTGACTAACTTTCTCAAAATTAAACTTTTAAGGGAAGGGATCCGGATTGTATACAAATTGGTAAGAACTGAAAGCCAAATGCTTATTGTCGTTATCGGGATCCGCGAAGACGATGAAGTATATGACATAGCGGAAAAACGGAAGAACTCTTACAAACTTTAAAGACCCACATACCGCCGGAGTACTTCTATAGATCCTTTAATTTTTGAGGAGGGACTGCAATTTCAATCAATGTAAACGAACTCACAAAAGAACAGATTGGATTTTGTGACCTGAAGCCCGTATCTCGGCATGGAAGTGGGCATGACGCGACGGATTACCGACAAGACCCGCGCCCCGGAATACAACCGTACCGCAGAAGTACTTTCTCCTGCCGATGAACGGATGAGCATTGAGCAAAGGCTGCTCGGCTATACCATCAACGGCGCCCGGCAGCTGGGCATTGAGGCATCCAAGGGCTCCATCGAGGTCGGCAAGGACGCAGACTTCCTGGTGTTCGACAAGGACCTCCTCACGGCGGAGCATGAAGGATTCAGCTACAATATGCCGAAGGAAGTGTATATTGGAGGAAAGAAAGTAAACGGATAAAAAAATAATGAGCGTGACAGGAAAGATAAAACAGGTGAAAACAAAATAAATGCCTAAACAAAATTTTAATTTGTACGAGTTATCATTATTGAAAAAATAAATAGATATTCACAGCTCCCTACTTATTTTTATGGTTAGTACCGGTCTAAAGGTTTACTTTTTTTTTTAGCATGATACAATATGTACAAAGCGTACGTATTGTATTTTTTTAGGAGGTTATTATGCTGGCAGTAGAACAGTTGAGCCGTTCTTCATCAGAAGTTCGTAAAGAATGGAGCAGTACGATTGATGCTACAGTACGGCTTCGGCCACAGTTTGTACAGCGTACTCATGATAATATTACTATGTTGAATACGGTTATGCTGGCGGAATTACTGGGTAACTGCAAGCTACATGCTTCTTTGTATCAGGAACCGGACGGTTCGATTACTGCGTCCGTGGATGAAATCGATGTGATCGAGAACGGGGCAACCATGGATGAATGTCTCGATAATTTACTGATGGCATTAAAAGAGTATGCCCGCGATTATTATGAGGAGTTTGATTATTGGTCTGCGGCGCCTAACCGCCGGGCTCACTTGCCATACGTTATTAAGCTTCTGACTACGTCGGACGAAATCCTGCGGAGGGACATTATATGCCACGCTGGAAAGAATTGAAGCGCTTTTGCGAGCGGGATGGCTGGGAGCTGTATAAGAATACTGACCACTATTATTTTCGTAAGATTTTGCCTGATGGGACTGTGTTGCGAACGAAGGTATCCAGAGGTAGCGGGGAAATCCATCCGCATATGTGGCAGGAGATATTAAAAAGGCAGTTGATGGTCACTCAGGAGTATTTTAATAGTATGATTTAGATCCGGAAATTCTACAAAGAATCCATCGTCATCTTTAATGATTAGTGCCGGATATTTGTATTTCATTTTTATTTCCTCTTTTAATTATAAACCGCCTCGCAAAGCTATGCTTTGCGAGGCGGTTTTCAGTTTTAGGGCTGCGTGGTTGCCCAGTCTTCTAAATTTAAGCTTTCTACCCGAGAAAATTCTCTTGTATTGTGTGTTACCAGTATCAAACCGGCTGGTTTTACGTGTTAGCCAATTTTTTGTACAGCCATGAATAGTTGACCTGCAATTGCCTGGCAGCCTCCCTGTACGACAGTTTGCCTTCCCGCACCAGGGTCACGACTTCGCTGAAATTTTCCGGAAGGACGATTTTGGGACGACCGAACTTCACGCCTTTTACTTTGGCGGCGGCGATTCCTTCTGCCTGGCGTTTTTTGATATTATGCCTTTCGAGTTCCGCCACATAGCACAGTATCTGGAGCACGATATCGGCCAGGAAGCGGCCGGTCAGATTGCTTTGAGTCTTCCGTGTGTTGAGAAGGGGCATGTCCAATACGACGATATCCGCCTTTTTGGTTTGCGTAATGAGCCTCCACTGCTCTTGTATTTCCACATAATTCCGGCCCAGCCTGTCCAAAGAGGTGATGACGATACAGTCAGAGGGCTTCAGTTTTCGCAACAGTCTTTTGTACTGAGGCCTTTCAAAATCCTTGCCGCTCTGCCAGTCGGTAAATACCTCCTTTTCGCTGATCCCGTGCTGTAACATTGCAATCTTCTGGCGATCCGTGTTCTGGTCCTTGCTTGAGACCCGGATGTATCCGTAAACATTTCCTGCCATAGTTTATCTCTCCTTTCCACTTGAAATAACTGCCATAAAATGATTGCATTCCCAAATATATTATACAATTTAGCGTTTTTAAATCGGTGAATGTTATAGCATAAATGATTATATAGCGTATATCAAATAAAAAAAAGAAGCGGTTGTTGATAAAAGTACACATTTATCAACAACCGCTTCCTTTCTGTGTTTAAGCAATTTTTTTACAGTGTTGTCCATCGTTTTTGAAAAAAAGATACAAATTAAATCTCTATATACCATATTTATATTATTTTTTTTGAACTGAATTGTCAAGCTAAATTAATTGAAAAATGTGTACTTTGTTAAACGATAATGTGCCTTGAAAAGCTCAAAAACAACAAATAGAAATCGGATCCACAGAGTTTTTCTGTCGGCCCTTTCTATAAAAAAGGCGTAGTGCCTTTGGGTTCGTTTGCTTTCCCGGAAGGGAGAAGGCGCAGCATAATACCACAGCTGTTGCCACTCGCTAAAAGCTCAGGCAGAACCGTAAGCCCTGACGGCAAAAACGCCGAAACAAGGTAGTTTGGAGTACATTATGCAGCGGTGCATCAAACTGAAACTGCTTCGCCCGTACGAGGAAAGCGTGACATGGGAGGAACTGGGATATCTGTTGCGGGGACTTTCATTGAAAGCCTGCCGGATGTCCAATTTCTGTTTAACCCACCACCTGTTGCGGGCACTGAAACTGGAAACGGAATATTTGAATCCCCAGGGCCATTTGTACTGCTATCCCCATCTGGCGGCGGAATATCCGGAAGTACCGACAGGCATCGTATGCGCGGCGGAAACAAGGGCCCGCAAACTCTTCAAGAAACACGCAGTAAATGTGCTACGGGGAGACACCGCCATGGTGCGGTTCCGGAAAGATGCCAGTATCCCCTTGCCGGTTGACGGATACAAAATTGTGCGGACCGGCGATACGGATTACGGAGTGGATATCCAGCTGCTGTCGCGGCAGGAAGCCAAAAGACGGAAGCGGAGCGGACGAGTCTGTGTGGTGCTGGCCAACAACCGGCGTAACCCCAAAGCGGGACCTGTATTGCAGAAACTGGTGGATGGCATGCTCCGGCGAGGCGTGGCCAGTTTGTTCCGAAAGAAGAAAGACTGGGACATCAGCATTCCTTATGAAACAGAAGCGGCGGCAAGGGCCGAAGACTTTGCCCCGGGACTGATCATGGGCGTAGTGTTTGGCATGCAGTGTGCGCTGGCCTATGCGTTTAACCATTTGCCAAAGCAGGGTGAACTTCCAGCGGATGAAATAACCGCCCGCGAAGCCCGGTTCCATGAGCGGAAGGAAAAACTGCATAAACAGTACCAGTGGTCCGGCAGGAAAGGCCGCGGTACTGAAAAGGCGATGCAGCCCCTGCGACGCCTGCAGGAAAAAGAGCGGAATTACCGCAGCCTTGTGAATGGACGGTATGCGAAACGGATCGTGGAGCTGGCTGTCAAAAACCACTGCGGGGAAATCCGGCTGGAAGAAAGATTGGGAGCGGATGTGCGGCAGGAAACCATTGCGTTAGCCCATTGGCCCGCAGGGGACCTGCAGAACAAGATCTGCCAGAAAGCAGAAGAAGCGGGGATCACGGTGCGGAAATGCGAGGTCCGCAACCTGCGGAGTTCAGGCGTTGCAGACTGTGAGGCAGCCAGACGGCTGGCCGCCTGCGAGGAAAGCGATCCATAACATAGAGAATGGAAGGTGAGGCGCTTAATGTTGTGAAGTGACAGGATTTGCGATGGCAGGTCCTGCAAAATTTAAAAATTTATGAAAGGGGAAAATCATGAACAAAATTTACCGGATTATTTGGAGCAAAACCAAAAACTGCTGGATTGTTGTTTCCGAGATAGCCAAGCGGCACGGCAAAACGGCAGCCCGAAAAGGAGGAACGGCGGTATTGGGCGGACTGGTAGCCGCTTCCTTACTGGCGGGCATGGCCGTGTGCAGGCCGGTATGGGCGGACGCGAATACACACGATTTTGGCGTAGATAGTACCATTACGTACATTGAATATTATTCAGCAACTGACGAAGGGATTGTGCTGGCGACTCCAAAAAACATGATGGTATGGGGCAAAAACAATACAGTAAATGGGTTTGACGCTACTGCGTGGGGGGAAAGGACTACAGCCTATGGATCTCATACTACTGCGTGGGGCAATGGTACCACAGCAAAAGGCTTAGGAAATTCTACAGCATTTGGGATATATACGGTTGCAGCAGGCGGACAGGCTACGGCTTTTGGCCACGGGACATATGCAAGCGGGTACAACGCAACAGCTTGGGGAGCGAATCCTGATAATGTAAATGTTACTGATGATAAGAAAATTGGCGCCCGTGGATGGGCATCTACCAGTTTTGGCGCTTTTACAGATGCTTCTGGATCTGTGGCAACCGCTTTTGGTTACAGTACAAAAGCCAGTGGCGCACAAGCTACCGCATTTGGCAAAAGTACAGAAGCCAGTGGCACAGATGCAACTGCTTTTGGTAACGCTACAAAAGCGGGTGGTGCTCAAGCTACCGCATTTGGCGAAAGTACAGAAGCCAGTGGCACAGATGCAACTGCTTTTGGTAACGCTACAAAAGCGGGTGGTGCTCAAGCTACCGCATTTGGCGAAAGTTCATATGCCTATGGGAAGCAATCAACAGCTTTTGGGTTAGGGTCGGTTGCAGGTGTTTTAAAGGACGATGGAACACCCGATGAAAACTATGGAGTGGCTGCAACAGCCTTTGGCAAAAGTACAAAAGCCATTGGCGCACAAGCTACCGCATTTGGCGAAAGTACAGAAGCCAGTGGCACTCATGCAACTGCTTTTGGTAACGCTACAAAAGCGGGTGGCGATCAAGCTACCGCATTTGGCGAAAGTACAGAAGCCAGTGGCGCACAAGCTACCGCATTTGGCGAAAGTACAGAAGCCAGTGGCGCACAAGCTACCGCATTTGGCGTAAGTACAAAAGCCAGTGGCACTTATGCAACTGCATTTGGCAGAAGATCATATGCCTATGGGAATCTATCAACAGCGTTTGGGTATCTGTCGGTTGCAGGTGTTTTAAAGGACGATGGAACACCCGATGAAAACTATGGACAGGCTGCAACAGCATTTGGTGTAAATTCAAAAGCCTATGCAAACAATTCCCTGGCTGCGTTAGGAGGCGTGGTTGATAAAACTGCAGAAAGTTCTGCTGCTGTTGGCTACGGGGCATCGGTAGCACTACCAGATACAGTAGCACTGGGCTCCGGTTCCGTGGCGAATGTGGCTAAAGAACAAGTCGGGTATGACCCACTCAACGCACACGATGCGAGCACTGATAATAATGCCTGGAAATCGACGCATAATGCGATTGCCGTTGGTAAAAGCGACGGTTCCGTGACCCGACAGATCATCGGTGTGGCGGCAGGTACAAATGATACCGACGCGGTGAACGTAGCCCAGTTGAAGGCGGCGGTAGAAGCTTCCGGCGGGAATGCAACCCTGGCTACTGCGGGTAATTCCGGCAGCGGTTCGGTCGACCTTGAAACACAGACCCTCACCGTAAAGGGGGAGAACGATAACATTACGACAACCGCAGACGGGCAACAAATCACTGTCAGTCTTTCGAAAAATCTGACGGGATTGGAAAGCGCAAAGATAGCAGATGTAACCATCAACAGCAATGGTATCAACGCAGGCGGCAAGAAGATTACGAATGTGGCGGCGGGGGAGATATCTTCCACATCTACGGATGCAGTGAACGGTAGTCAGTTGAACGATGTCATTACAGGCGGTTTCGGCCTGACCCCGGATGACACGAGCAAGTCTGTCACACAGGATTTGGGCAAGACCATTGGCGTCATCGGCGACACTACATATTCTATTGACGGAACTAAGCTGGAAGATGGCAACATCACCACCAGTGTGTCCAAGGATAAGGACGGCAACGCAGCCATCAAGGTAGAGCTGGCAAAGAACCTGAAAATAGAAAACATAACTACAAACAATATTACGACAAACGAAATCCAGATGGGTGATACGCATATTACCCAAAAGGATGGTGATGTTTTCATTGATAACAGCAAGATCATCACCGGGACAGACCAGTTGCTGCATGTACAGGGGGACGAAGGCGCCACAAAGCAGATCAACCGAAAATACGATGAGACGCTTAACGTGAAAGGCGGCGCAGAAGGAACGCTGACCGACGGGAACATCGGCGTAACATCTGACGGTACGGATACCCTGACGGTTAAATTGGCGCAGAATATTAACCTGGGCGCAGCCGGCAGCGTGACCATGGGCGATACCAAGGTGGACAACGATGGCCTGACCATTACCGATGGCCCCAGCGTAACCAAAACCGGTGGTATCAACGCAGGCGGCAAGAAGATTACAAATGTGGCGGCGGGGGAGATATCTTCCACGTCTACGGATGCAGTGAACGGTAGTCAGTTGAATGATGTCATTACTGGCGGCTTCGGCCTGACTCCGGATGACACGAGCAAGTCTGTAAAACAGGATTTGGGTTCGACCATCGGTGTGATCGGCGACACGGAGTATGGAGAGAACGGGGCCGAGACAAAAGCTGGCAACATCAAGACCAGCGTGTCCAAGGATAAGGACGGCAACGCGGCCATCAAGGTAGAGCTGGCGCAGAACATTAACCTGGGCACAGATGGCAGCGTGACCTTCCAAAAGACCAAACTGGATAACACGGGCCTGTACATTGGAGACAAGGGTCCCAAATTTACAGAGCTTGGCGCCGACATGGCGAACCACAAGATTACCAACCTGGCGGATGGGACGGTTGCAGAAGGTTCCAAGGATGCGATCAACGGGGGTCAGCTGTGGAAATATATCCACGAAGATGATGACGCTGCCATGACCTTTAAAGGCAATACGGATGAAGTGGTAAAGCACCTGGGCGATACCATGACCATCAAAGGCGAGGGAACCAAGGCGGATAACCAGTACAGCGCCGAAAACGTGAAGACGAAGGTCAATAATGACGGCGACATGATCGTCATGCTGGATAAGAATCTTACAGTGGACTCTGTCACCGCAGGCAAGGACGGGAAAGGCGGCGTGACCATCAAAGGCGAAGACGGCGTCGGCACTATCGGTCTGACCGGGCCTGCCGGTACCAACGGCAAGGACGGGGCCACCGTGGATATTACCGTGCAGAACGGTAAAGACGGTGTGGACGGGGAAAGCCTGACCCGTATCGTTTATGAGGATAAGACTGGACCCCACCAGGTAGCTACCCTGGAAGACGGCATGAAATACGGCGGGGATACCGGCAAAGTGATCGCCAAGAGGCTGAACGAACAGCTGGATGTTAAGGGCGGCATCACGGATACGACGAAACTGAGTGACAACAACATCGGCGTCGTATCTGACGGCACAGGCACCCTGAACGTGAAGCTGGCCAAAGACCTGCAGGGCCTTTCCAGCGTGACCACGAACACCCTGACAGTACCGGGCGCTAACGGCAACGTAGTGATCAACAACGCTGGCATCAACGCTGGCGGCAACAAGATTACAAACGTGGCGGCAGGCACGGAATTGACGGACGCTGTGAACGTATCTCAGTTGCAAGGCGTGATTGATAATTTAGGGGAATACACCCTGGCTGGCAACAGCGGGACGGCTACAAAGAAACAGACCGATACCCTGACCATCAAGGGCGAAGGGCAGACAATCGACGACAGTACCGGCGAAGAAATCAAGTACAGCGGCAAAGACGTGCGCACCGAAGTAGATAAAGACGGTAATCTGATTGTCAAGTTGAGCGAGAACCTGCATTCCACTACATTTGTAGTAGGTGAAAAAGGCGATAAAGGCGAGCCGGGCGAGATCGGCCTCATCGGGCCGAAGGGCGAGGACGGCAAGAACGCGGAAGCCTATATTTCCACCAAGATCGGCAACGCCGGTGTGGAAGGCGGGAAGGGCATCACCCGTCTGTTCTACAAAGATGAAAACGGGGATGAACACCAGGTAGCGACCTTTGATGACGGCTTGAAGTTCAAGGGCGATAACGACGGAGTAATCGCCAAGCACCTGAACCAGCAGCTGGATATCAAAGGCGGTGCGGATCCGGACGCTCTGACGGACAACAACATCGGCGTCATCTCCCGTGATGGCGTGCTGAACGTGAAGCTGGCCGAGGACATTAACCTGGGTACAAATGGCAGCGTAACCATCGGCGACACCGTTGTGAACAATAGCGGCCTGACCATTACCGGCGGTCCCAGCGTGACCAAGACCGGTATCGACGCAGGCAGCAAGAAGATCACCAACGTGGCAAACGGCACGGAAGATGCCGACGCCGTGAACTATGCGCAGTTGAAAGCTGTAGAGACGGATATCACTAATATTAACACAGATATCACTAATATTAACGAAGTTGTAAACGCAGGTTGGGAACTGCAGGCCAACGGCTCGAAGGTGAAGGACGTTACGCCGGACAGCAGGGTAGTGAACATCGTGGCCGGCGACAATGTGACCGTAGCGGGTAGCAAAGATGCATCCAGTATCACGATCTCTGCCAAGGACGACAACTACTATACGACGTCTGTGGCGTTGAGCGACGCCAATGAGCTCGTCTTTACCCGGAACGACGGGGGAACATATCAGGTAAAACTGCCAACCGTCCCCGGACCCGATCCTTTACCTTCCACCCAGGATCTGCGGCTGCTGGGCGCCGGAGACAACCTGACAGATCCGTATTACGTGGACGAGAACCATAACCTGAACCTGCGGGTAGGCGATCCCAAGGATCCGAACTCTTTCCGTACCGTACAGGTGAAGAACCTGGCCACCATGGACGACATAAAACCGTTCATTGATCCGGGAACCGGAGAGATGAAAAAACTGACCTTTGCCGGCAACACGGGTGACGTGCAGAAGGCGCTCGGTGAGACCGTGACTATCAAAGGCGAAGGGCAGACAAAAGACAGTAAAGGCAACGAAATCAAGTACAGCGGCGAGAATGTTCGGACCGAAGTGGATAAAGACGGCAACTTGATCGTCAAGCTGAGCGAGAACCTGCATGCCACTACATTTGTAGTAGGTGAAAAAGGCGATAAAGGCGAGCCGGGCGAGATCGGCCTCATCGGGCCGAAGGGCGAGGACGGCAAGAACGCGGAAGCCTATATTTCCACCAAGATCGGCAATCCCGGAGTAGACGGCGGTGACGGCATCACCCGTTTGGTCTACAAGGATGCCGACGGGAACGAACACCAGGTAGCGACCTTTGACGACGGCATGAAGTATGGCGGGGACAGCGGCGACGTGATCGCCAAACACCTGAACCAGCAGCTGGATATCAAGGGCGGTGCGGATCCGAGCGCCCTGACGGACAAAAACATCGGCGTCATCTCCCGCGACGGCGTGCTGAACGTGAAACTGGCGCAGAACCTGACAGGCCTGAACAGTGTTAACACGAATACCCTGACGGTGGGCGATGTGGTTATCAATAAAGATGGTATCAACGCAGGCGGCAAAAAGATCACGAATGTAGCAGACGGCAAGCAGGATACCGACGCCGTGAACTTAGGCCAGTTGAAAAGCTACTTCGACGGAGAAGGGGCAGGCTATAAACTGGCAGGCAACAGCGGCGAGAAACAAAAGAAACAGACCGATGACCTGATCATCCGAGGCGAGGGAGCCAAAGCGGACAACGAGTACAGTGCGGAGAACGTGAAGACCCGCGTGAATGATGCCGGCGACCTGGTTGTCATGCTGGATAAGAATCTGAAGACTGATTCCGTAGTGGTTGGCCCGAAAGGGGAAAACGGCAAGGATGGCGTGACCATCTATGCCAAAGACGGTAAGGACGGCAAGGAAGGCCATATCGGCCTGACTGGCCCGAAAGGCGCGGACGGCAAGGACGCCACGGCGGACATCTATGTGGCGGAAGGCCGCCCGGGCGTGGACGGCAAGGACGGGATCACCCGGATCAAGTACCAGGATGAGGATGGAAAGATTCATGAAGTGGCGACCTTTGACGATGGGATGAAGTTTGCCGGGGATTCGGGCGAACCGGTGTCCAAACGGCTTAACGAGACCCTGGATATCATCGGTGGTTCCACGGCTACCGAATTTACGGACAAGAACATCGCGGTGATTTCGGAAGACAATAAGCTGAAGATCCGGATGGCGAAAGACCTGACCGGGCTTTCCAGCGTGACCACCGACAAGCTGGTGGTACCGGGGACCAACGGTGACGTGGTCATTAACGACAAAGGAATCAACGCGGGCGACGTGCTTATCAATAAGGCGGGCATCAACGCGGGTGGAAACAAGATTACCAATGTGGCGAAAGGGGAGGTTGCAGAAGGATCCACAGAGGCGGTGAACGGCGGCCAGCTGTATGCCGTGCAAAACAAGGTCGATGCAGGCTGGGAGCTGCAAGTGAACGGCGAAAAGAAGAAGGATGTGAACCCGGACAGCAGGGAAGTGAACTTTAAGGCTGGTGACAACGTGAAATTGGGCTACTCGGCCAGCACCGTGACCATCTCTGCAGCTAACACTTACACCGAAAAGGCGGAACTGACAAACAATGGCCAGTCGGTAATTTTTACCCGGACCGACGGCAGCACCTATGGTGTGGACATTGTACCGGACATTATTCCATTACCCGGGGAAGGGGACTACCGTCTGATTCCCAAGGATAACGATTACACCAAGGCCTACGAGGTGGACGAGCACCATACTCTGACTTTGGATGTTACCAATGGGACATCTACCAACAAGGTTAAGATCGCCAACCTGGCCACCATGGACGACCTGTCTGGCTTGATCGATCCGGATAGCGGCGAGACTAAAGGCCTGACCTTCGAAGCGGACAAGGGAACCCCAGCGGAGAAGAAGCCGGGCGACCGGATCGCGGTAAAAGGCGACGGCAACGTGAACACGGCGATGGATGAAGAGGGCAACCTGCAGCTAAGCCTGAGTGACAAGATTACCACAGATACGATTGTGGTCGGCCCGGCCGGCGCAGACGGTAAAGACGGCGTGACCATCTATGCCAAAGACGGCCAGGACGGCAAGGAAGGCCACATCGGCCTGACCGGCCCGAAAGGCGCGGACGGAAAGAATGCCACAGCGGACATCAGCGTACAGGACGGCAGGCCCGGCCTGAACGGGACCGACGGCATCACCCGCATCGTGTATGTGGACGAGGACGGCCAGCCCCATGAAGTGGCGACCTTTGATGACGGATTGATGTTCGGCGGCGACACCGGGACCCCGCTGGCGAAGAAGCTGAACGAACAGCTGGATATCAAAGGCGGCGTAACCGATAAGGATAAACTGATCGACGGCAATATCGGCGTAGTAGCCGAAGAAGGCGTGCTGAACGTGAAGCTGGCGAAAGACCTGACAGGTCTGAACAGCGTGACCACGAACACCCTGACGGTACCGGGCGATTCCGGTACCGTGGTCATCAATAACAAAGGCATTGATGCCGGCGGCACCAACATCACCAACGTGGCGGCAGGCAAGAACGATACCGACGCGGTGAACTTCAGCCAGATCAAAGGGTTGGTAGGACCGGACGGGCAGACCCCGCTGGGCCTGACCTTCAAGGACAGCAACGAGCACCAGCGCAGCGTATTGAAGCTGCCGGGCGAGTCTATCGCCATCAAGGGCGAGGGCAAGAAGCTCGATGAAGAGTACAGCGCCGAAAACGTGAAGACGAGGATCGACGACAACGGTGACCTGATCGTCATGCTGGACAAGAATATGACTACCGATACGATCATCACGAACGAGATCACGATTAATGGCGCTAACGTCACTGTAAAAGACGGCAAAGATGGCCTGGACGGCGAGACGGTGACCCGGATCGTGTACGAGGATCCCAAAGGGAAAGAACACCAGGTGGCGACCTTTGACGACGGCCTGAAGTTCAAAGGCGACGACGGTGTGGAAGTAGCCAGAAACCTGAATGAGACCCTGGCTATCACCGGCGGCGTGACCGAAGCCGACAAGCTGAGCAACGACAGCAACATCGGCGTGGTGAAGGAAGGCGACGGGCTGCGGCTGAAACTGGCCAAAGACCTGAAGGGCCTCAACAGCGTGGAAGCCGGCGGGACCGTACTGGGGAACCAGGGCGGAGCCGACAGTGAACTGAAAGACAACAAGGGCAATGCAGTACCGGAAGGTTCTTACCTGACCGGGCTGGATAACAAGACCTGGGATTTGAAAGATCCGAACTATGTATCCGGACGGGCAGCCACGGAAGACCAGCTGGCGACTGTCAGCAAGGCGCTGACCAGCGCGGAAGACGGCGGCGGTTTCGGCCTGACGGCGGAAGACGGCCAGACCGTGATGAAGGACCTGGGCGCTGCGGTTGACGTAATTGGCGACGGCAAGAACATCTCCACGAAGGTGGAAGACGGCAAGGTAGTGGTCGCCCTGAACGATGAGATCGACCTGGACAAGGCGGTCATCGGCCGTGACGGCAAGGACGGGAAAGACGGCGTATACATCGGCAAGGAAGCCATCCAGGGTAAGGACGGCAAGGACGGGAAAGACGGCATCTCTGTCCGCGGGGCTGACGGCAAGGACGGCGTGACCATCTGGGCCAAAGACGGCATGGACGGCGCGGACGGCAGCGAAGGGCATATCGGCCTGAGCGGACTGAAAGGCGCGGACGGCAAGGACGCCACCGCCGACATCTATGTACGGGAAGGCAAAGCCGGCCTGAACGGCGTGGACGGTAAAGACGGGATCACCCGCGTGATGTACGACGACGAAGACGGGGTACAGCACCAGGTGGCAACCTTTGACGACGGGCTGCTCTTCGGCGGGGATACCGGGGATACGGTTGCCCGGAACATCAACCAGCAGCTGGATGTGAAAGGCGGCGTGACCGACCCGGACAAACTGAGCGACAACAACATCGGCGTGGTGGCCAACGGCAGGGATACCCTGACCGTGAAGCTGGCCAAAGACCTGAAAGGTTTGGATTCCATCGAGACGAAGAACCTGACCGTGACCGAAAAGATTACCGCGGATGATATTGAGACAAACACCCTGACCGTGAACGAGCGGCTGACGGCGAAAGAGATCGGGGCCGACCGGATGACCGTAAAGGATACCCTGCAGATCGGCGAAGGAGCCAATCCGGTGACGATCAACAATGACGGCATGGATATGGGCGGCCGGAGCATTACGAACGTAGCGCCTGGCAAGGTAAGCCCGGACTCCACTGATGCGGTGAACGGCGCCCAGCTGTACCAGACACAGCAGGCCATCAACCAGAACGCGCAGAACATCCAGGGCCTGGGCAACCAGGTGAACCGGCTGAGCGACCGGGTGGATAAGGTAGGCGCAGGCGCGGCTGCACTGGCCGGGCTGCACCCGCTGGACTTTGATCCGGATGCGAAATGGGATGTAACGGCCGGCTACGGCCATTACCGCGGCGAAAACGCGGCGGCAGTCGGCGCGTTCTACCGTCCGGATGAGAACACACTGTTCAGCGTGGCCTCTACCGTGGGCAACGGCGATAACATGATCTCCGCCGGCGTGTCCATGAAGATCAACGGCAGGAACCGTATGAACGATTCCCGCACGGCCATGGGCAAACAGATCCTTGAGATGCGGAAAGAAATGGAAGACCTGCGGGGCCTCATCGCCGACCAGGCAGCGGGACGCCAGCTGGATCTGTCCAAGCTGCAGCTGTTCCCGGATACGCCGGAAAACCACTGGGCATACGACTATGTGGCAACCCTGGCAGGCAACGGCCTGTTAGAAGGGTATCCTGACGGTGAATTCAAGGGCCA
>Ga0256405_10005361_pt1 | contig 22327 bp, 19 predicted proteins | sample RumenRJG_02DNA_FD_189096 | JGI IMG/M metagenome (GOLD analysis project Ga0256405, IMG submission 189096) | Bovine rumen microbial communities from Lethbridge, Alberta, Canada - RJG_02 | ecosystem: Host-associated > Mammals > Digestive system > Stomach > Rumen | place: Canada: Alberta... | reverse complement strand
ATCATCGTAATGACCATAGGCAGATATAACATCTACATATACTTCGGTCTCAAAAATACGATAAACAAGACGATGTTTCTTAGTAATAGTACGCGACCATCTGTTAAAAGGCATTCCTTTTAATGGCTCAGGATGCCCAGTTCCTGTCTTAGGATGGTCAATCAGTTCATTAAGTAACTTCACAACTTTCTTAAAAGATGCAGGCTCGCTTCTTTTCAGTTTGGCTATATCTTCTTTCGCCTCAGGAGAATAGGTAATACTATAAGTCATAACTAAAGAGAGTTTAACCAAGAATTCATGTCTTCACGGTTGGTAAAGGTTATCCCTTCGCCTTTATCAAGGTGTTCCTCTGCACGCTCTATCTTAGCATAGAATTCCTCCTTAGTCATCAATGTTGAATCGGCTTTTTTCTGAGCAGTCAACTTCTTAACATAATTAACAACTTTAGTCATCAAAGTTTCATCCTCAGCTATTTCACTCAAAGCACGAAATAATTCAGTATTTATATTTATTGATGTCATAACGCAAATACGTTTGGTTTATGCCGCTAAAATACATTATTTTTTGAGATTATGCAAATATAGCTATGGTTTTTAACTTTACATAGTTGTAGCTCAAATAGATAAACCCATGAAAGCGGTTGCTGGTACCCCAGCTATTCTTCATAATAAAATAACGGTTGCCTTGTTTATCGTGAGCCATACCAACTATCGACATACAATGATCATCGGTGGTTTTAAGACTTTCAAACTGTTGTTGACGCATTTCTTGAGTAACTTTTTTTTCAGGCACTTCCCCTACTCCATTTTCTGCATCAAACCCAGGCTCACTTATATCGCCTTCCCAGCAAACAGCTCGTCCATTCTTCAACCTGTTGACGATAAGATTCATCAAGCCATCAATAGGTAGATTAAGAAAAGAATCGTTCATAAGGTTATCGGGGGTTTCGAGAATAAACCGAGAACCAAACGGATGATGAGCGAAACTGGTGTAGTTATCATATTCATTTTCACGACAAACACTATGTGCAAACTCCAAAGGTGTGTAGGTTGCACCAAGCATGTGAACAGAAGGTGCTGGCATATAACCTATCTCGCTATCCATTATAGCATCTGCCTTTGCCTGCACATCATCAAAACCATGTGCTGCTCTTACAGCCTTTGCCAGTTTTCGGCAAAGAATATTGTAGTTTACTTCGTCTTTGGAATAATATGAATCAAAGGGTATAGCACCTTCTTGTTGTATGATGTGGATAAGCATACTTGCCATACCTCGCTGATTAAAGTGCTTTTTTCCATTTGAGAGATAGTTTTGCAAAGCCTGACGAGTAAAAAGCCTACGAGCAATATAATCAACAGAGAGATTAACAGAATCGCCTTGCATAAGATGATTAGTCTCAATAGTTGAAAGCATAGCATAAGCCCAACACAAACTACCTTGTCCTTGATCCTTAACAGGAGTAGTCTTTAAGAGGATATCTACAACAAACGGGTTCTTATCCTTATTGTTTTCTGCTTGTTTTCCACACGACAAAAGCAAAATAGAACATAATATGATGAGCGTAATATTCTTCATTATCAATATCTTAAGACAAATGCAAAGATAGCCATAAATTCTTAATAATCATTGCTTTTTACCATTTTACCTTTTTACTCTTTTACTTTTTTATTATCTTTGCACCCATGAACGCAAGAATAGAAGATTTTGAGATTATGGCGCCTGTAGGTTCGCGCGAATCTCTGGCAGCAGCCATTCAGGCTGGAGCAAATTCAGTTTACTTCGGTATTGGCAAATTAAACATGCGATCTCACTCGGCTAATCACTTTGATATTACCGACCTTCGTGAGATAGCTGCTACCTGCAATGAGCATGGCATAAAGACATATCTCACCGTTAACACCATTATCTATGACGATGATATTGAAACGATGAAGGAGATTATTGATGCCGCAAAAGAAGCTGGTATTTCTGCCGTTATTGCAAGCGATGTAGCTGTAATGGCCTACTGTAACGAAGTAGGCGAAGAAGTGCACCTCTCTACTCAGCTTAATATATCAAACGTTGAAGCTCTGAAATTCTATAGTCGTTTTGCCGATGTTTCTGTGTTGGCTCGCGAGCTAAACATGGATCAGGTAAAGCATATTCACGAAGAGATTGAGAAACAAAATATCTGTGGACCAATGGGTAAGCAGATTCGTATAGAGATGTTCTGCCACGGAGCACTTTGTATGGCTGTTTCAGGCAAATGTTATCTGAGTTTGGCTAACGCTAATCGCTCAGCTAACCGTGGTGAATGTGTGCAGATTTGTCGCAGAAGCTACACTGTTACCGACAACGAAACAGGTAATCAGCTTGAAATAGACAACAAATATGTAATGAGTCCTAAAGACTTGAAGACCATTAGATTCATCGACAGAATGATGGATGCTGGTGTGAGAGTATTCAAGATTGAAGGACGTGCTCGTGGAGCAGAATATGTATATACAGTTGTGAAATGCTACAAAGAAGCTATTCAAAGTGTTCTTGATGGCACATTCACAGAAGAAAAGAAAGACAAATGGGATGAGCGCCTTGCAACAGTATTCAACCGCGGTTTCTGGGATGGATACTATCAGGGACAAACTCTTGGCGAATGGAACGACCACTATGGTTCATTAGCTACAGAGAAGAAAGTTCTCGTTGGCAAGGTAAAGAAATATTTCTCAAAGATTGGTGTTGCAGAAATTGCTGTTGAAGCAAATACCTTTAAGAAAGGTGATAAACTGCTTATTACAGGACCAACAACAGGAGCAATGTATTTGAATGCCGAAGAGATACGCTACGACCTGAAGCCTGTAGAAGAGGCACAACAAGGATGGCGCGTAAGTATTCCTGTGCCTGACAAAGTGCGCCCTAACGACAAATTCTTTAAATTAGAAATTGTAAACAAATAATATGATGTCAATCAACGAATTACAGGATGAAGTAGTTGAGGAATTCAGCGACTTTGAAGATTGGATGGATAAATACCAGATGCTTATCGACTTAGGTAATGACCTCGATGCTCTGGACGAGAAATACAAGAACGAACAGAATATCATAGACGGTTGTCAGAGCCGTGTATGGTTACAATGTGACAATATTGATGGCAAACTCGTATTCACCGCCGATAGCGACGCCCTTATTGTGAAAGGAATAATAGCTTTGCTTATACGTGTTGTTAGCAACCATACTCCACAGGAAATTCTCGATGCCGACCTTTATTTCATAGAAAAGATAGGTTTGCGAGAGCACCTCTCTCCTACCCGTTCAAATGGTCTTTTGGCAATGGTAAAACAGATAAAAGCATACGCATTAGCATATAATTTGAAATAATCCCATTCCCTTATGAAAGGGAGCATGGGTGGAGTTGGAAAATATTTTCCTTCATAAAAATACACACAAAAGAAAAAAATGCGAAAGCTAAAAGCTATAGAAATGAACCGATTGTCGGTTGAGGAATTCAAAGAAGCCAAAAAGTTGCCTTTGATAGTTGTTCTCGACGACATTAGATCATTATATAACGTGGGAAGCGTTTTCCGTTGCGGAGACGCTTTCCGAATAGAAGCAGTATATCTTTGTGGCATCACAGCCTGTCCACCAAACGCAGAAATACACAAAACAGCTCTTGGAGGTGAAGATAGCGTTGACTGGAAGTATTTTGAACGAACAGAAGACGCCATTGAGGAGCTTCACAAAAATGGTGTATTCGTTTACAGCATTGAGCAGGTTGAAGGTTCTACAAAACTTCAAAACCTATCCCTGAAGCCTGCTACAGACAAATACAAGAGCTATGCCATAGTAATGGGCAACGAGGTAAAGGGAGTGAAGCAAACTGTTGTTGACATGAGCGATGGATGCCTTGAAATACCACAATTCGGCACAAAACACTCATTAAACGTAAGCACAACAGCAGGTATTGTAATTTGGGAATTTGCCAAACAGCTTATTATTGATTCACAAAGATGATAACGTAAAAAGGGCATCCATTCACATGGAAGCCCTTTTTTTTAACGAATTCTTTTTACCTCTCTAATACCTTACTAAAATCGACTAATTAATACAATAATTGCATTTTAACCACATATCTGGATGCAAAGATAAAATAAAACGAATTACAACTTATTACATATTATGCATATAAAATTACCATTTTTGCCTTTTTTGCAAAAAAAAGTCATATATCGGTCAAAATAGTATCATATTAAGCATGTATTTTTTTATACCTTTGCATCATTGGATTAATGATAGTTATAGATTAAATAAATTCGTTTCAGTACATACAAGTTTTTTTATGATAGATTTTATTCGATGAATAGGCTTACCTGTGATAGAGTAGCCTATTTTTTTTATCCATGCTCATCTCGAACGCATCTCGAAACCATCTCGAAGGCAACACGATGCGCGATGTTGAATTTCATCTCGTTGATTTCTCTCATTTTTGCGTAATATTAGCTTTGCTGAAGTTACTGGGCACTCGGAAATGAAATAAAAGCAAACTTTCATTTTGCATTTCTCTCGTTTTTGCGTAATTTTAGCTTCGCTGAAGTTACTGGGCACTCGGAAATGAAAATAAAAGCAAGCTTTCATTTTGCATTTCTCTCGTTTTTGCGTAATTTTGCAACAGATAATACGCGCACGTGTATAATAAAGTGAAAATTAATATAGCTATATAAAAAATGGATTACAACTTCAGAGACATTGAGAAGAAATGGCAACAAAACTGGGTTGAGAACAAAACCTACAAAGTTACCGAAGACAACAACAAAAAGAAATTCTATGTGCTCAACATGTTCCCCTACCCTTCTGGCGCAGGTTTGCATGTGGGTCACCCTTTAGGATATATCGCATCTGATATCTATGCTCGCTACAAACGTCAGCAGGGATTCAATGTGCTGAACCCTATGGGATACGACGCTTATGGTTTACCAGCTGAGCAGTATGCTATCCAGACAGGTCAACACCCTGCTATTACAACAGATGCAAACATAGCACACTATCGTGAGCAGTTGGACAAGATTGGTTTCTGCTTTGACTGGGATCGCGAAGTGCGCACATGTGACCCAAAGTACTACCATTGGACACAGTGGGCATTCCAAAAGATGTTCAACTCATTCTATTGCAATAAATGCCAAAGTGCAAAACCAATAGAAAAACTCATTGAACGCTTTGAGAAAAAAGGAACAGAAGGTATGGATATTGCTCAGGGTGAAGAACTTTCATTCACAGCTGAAGAATGGAAGGCTATGAGCGATGTTGAGAAGCAGAAAACCTTGATGAACTATCGTATAGCTTATCTTGGAGAAACTGTTGTTAACTGGTGTCCTGGTTTGGGAACTGTATTGGCTAACGACGAGGTGGTTAATGGTGTTTCTGAACGTGGTGGTTATCCTGTTGTACAGAAGAAGATGCAGCAATGGTGTCTTCGTGTATCGGCTTATGCACAGCGCTTGCTCGATGGATTGAATACTGTTGACTGGAGCGATTCTATCACAGAAACACAGAAAAACTGGATTGGTCGTTCTGAGGGAACAGAAGTTGAATTTACCGTAAAGGATTCAGATAAGCACTTTACTATCTTCACAACTCGTGCAGATACTATGTTTGGTGTAACCTTCATGGTTTTGGCTCCAGAGAGCGAACTTGTTGCCGAACTTACAACTGCAGAGCAGAAGGAAGAAGTTGAGAAATATCTCGACTACGTGAAGAAGCGCACAGAACTTGAACGTATGTCTGACCGCAAGGTAACAGGTGTTTTCTCTGGTAGTTACGGCGTTAATCCATTCACAGGCGAAGCTATTCCTATTTGGATTTCAGAATATGTTTTAGCTGGTTATGGTACAGGTGCTATTATGGCTGTACCTGCTCACGATAGTCGTGACTATGCTTTCGCAAAGCATTTTAACTTGCCTATCATCCCATTGATTGAAGGTGCAGATGTAAGTGAAGAGAGCTTTGATGCTAAAGAGGGAATTGTTAGCAACTCTCCTGCTCCAGGCAAAGAAAGCATTGACGGTTTCTCTCTCAATGGTCTTACTGTTAAGGAAGCTATTGCTGCAACAAAGAAATTCGTTACAGAAAAGGGTATTGGTCGTGTGAAGGTAAACTATCGTTTGCGTGATGCTATCTTCTCTCGCCAACGCTATTGGGGTGAGCCATTCCCTGTATATTACAAGGATGGTATGCCACAGATGGTACCAGAAGAGTGTCTGCCACTGGAGTTGCCAGAAATAGATAAATATGAGCCTACAGAGAGCGGTGAGCCACCATTGGGTCGTGCTAAGAAATGGGCTTTCGACATAGAGAAGAAAGAAGTTGTTGACAAGAGTTTGGTTGACAACAAAACAGTATTCCCACTCGAATTGAACACAATGCCTGGCTTTGCTGGTTCAAGTGCATACTACCTGCGCTACATGGATCCATCAAACGATGAATCTCTTGTAAGCAAGGAGGCTGATGAGTATTGGCAGAATGTTGACCTTTATGTAGGTGGTACAGAACACGCTACAGGTCACTTGATTTATAGCCGTTTCTGGAACAAGTTCCTTTTCGATATGGGTGTAAGCTGCAAGGAAGAACCATTCCAGAAACTTGTTAACCAGGGTATGATACAGGGACGTTCGAACTTTGTTTATCGTGTAAACAGCGATGATCACAGCAAAGCTCCTGTATTTGTTTCAAAGGGTTTGAAAGACCAATACGACACAACTCCTATCCACGTATGGGTGAACCTGGTAAAGAACGACATTCTTGATGTTGAAGCATTCAAGAACTGGCGTCCAGAATACAATAATGCAGAGTTCATACTTGAAGATGGTAAATACACTTGCGGATGGGCTATCGAGAAGATGTCGAAGTCAATGTATAATGTCGTAAACCCAGACGATATCATCGCTGAATATGGTGCCGACACATTGCGCCTGTACGAGATGTTCCTTGGTCCTGTTGAAGCAAGTAAGCCTTGGGATACCAATGGTATTGATGGTTGTTTCCGTTTCTTGAAGAAGTTCTGGAATCTCTATTGGGAGAAGGGAACAGACAACATCGTTGCTGATGAAGAGGCTAAGCCTGAAAGTTTGAAGACTGTTCATAAACTTATCAAGAAGGTTTCAGAGGATATTGAGAAGTTCTCATACAACACATCTATCTCGGCATTCATGATTGCAGTAAACGAATTAGGACAGCAGAAATGTCACAACCATGAACTTCTGAAGCAGCTGACAATTCTTATTGCACCATTTGCTCCTCACATTGCAGAAGAACTTTATCACCTCATGGGTGGTGAAGGAACCGTTTGTGATGCACAATGGCCTACCTATGATGAGAAATATCTTGTTGAAAGCGAGATGCAACTTACTATCAGCTTTAACGGAAAAGCTCGTTTCCAGATGAGTTTCCCTGCTGATGCAAATAACGATCAGATTCAAGAAGCTGTTTTAAATGACGAAAAGAGTAAAAAATATCTTGAAGGCTTCCAAATTCTGAAAGTTATCATTGTACCTAAGAAGATTGTAAATATCGTACTGAAAAAATAATTTGTATGACCGTAGATCACCAAATTATATGGAATGAGACCAAGGATTATATTTTTATAACCCTCGGTCTCTTACTGTATGCCTTCGCATTCACAGTATTCCTTATGCCATACGAAATTGTGACAGGAGGAGTAACGGGTATGTCGGCTATCGTATATTATGCTACAGGGTTTAAGATTGAGAACACCTATATGCTCATAAATATATCCCTATTAATAGTAGCATTAAGAATATTAGGCTTCAAATTCATGCTAAAGACGATATACGCCATATTTGCGCTATATTTCATGCTTAAATTTGCCCAGATATTAATGCCTAAAGACGAAGCCGGCAACTTTATAAGAGTGATGGGAGAGGGACAGGAGTTTATGTCGCTCTTAGTGGGCTGTTGCCTCACTGGAACATCACTTGCCATTGTGTTTCTTAACAACGGTTCTACCGGAGGAACAGATATTATAGCAGCCTGTGTAAATAAATACCACAATATGTCGTTGGGACAGGTGCTCATGGCTGTTGACTTTCTTATCATTGGCAGCTGTTTCTTCTTCCCACAATTTGGTGATTTTGTTAATCGCATCCACAAGATTATGTTTGGTCTTTGTACCATGGTTATTGAAAACTTCATGCTTGACTATGTGATGAACCGTCGCCGTCAAAGTGTGCAGTTTATGGTGTTTTCAAAGAAATATCAGGAAATTGCCGATGCCATCGGTACACAGATGGATCATGGAGTAACCATTCTTGATGGACATGGCTGGTACACGGGTCAGGAGGTAAAGGTGCTTTGTATTCTTGCACGCAAGAATGAAAGCGTTACCATGCAACGATTAATAAAGATGATTGATCCTAATGCGTTTGTTAGCCAAAGCTCCGTTATCGGTGTGTATGGTGAAGGCTTTGACGAAATGAAAGTTAAGGTGAAGAAACTACAGGATAAAAAGTAATTATTCTATTACTAAGATTCATGAAAATAGTATTTGCAACAAATAACGAACATAAACTCAAAGAGATAAGAGAGATACTTGGTGACAAGTTTGAAATAGTTTCTCTGAAAGATATAGGCTGTGATGTAGATATTCCAGAAACAGGAAACACCCTTGAAGAGAATGCACATCAGAAAGCCGAATATATCTTTGATCACTATCATTTAGATTGCTTTGCCGACGATACTGGTCTTGAGGTAGAAGCCCTTGATGGTGCTCCAGGAGTGCATTCTGCACGATATGCCGAAGGAACCGATCATGATTCAGAGGCAAACATGAATAAACTTTTGAAAGAACTTGATGGAAAAGAAAACCGCAAGGCACGTTTCCGCACAGTGATAGCTCTCATCCAAATGGAAGGCGATAATCCTCGATGCAGCCGTGAATACAGATTTGAGGGTATTGTTGATGGATCAATAGCTACTGAAAAATCAGGTAATGAAGGATTTGGCTATGACCCAGTTTTTATTCCAGAAGGCTACGATAAGAGTTTTGCCGACCTTGGTGAAGAAATAAAGAATACCATCAGTCACAGAGCAAGAGCTGTTGCTAAACTTGCTGACCATCTCTTAGACGAATAAACTATGATAGACAGGCTGTCGATACTCCTTCCCACCTATAATTGTAATTGTGTATCAATGGTGGAAACATTACACAAGCAATGTGAGGATATTGACAGCCTGAACTATGAAATAATAGTTGCAGATGATTGTTCTACACAAAAGCAATTTATTGAAGAAAACAAGAAGATAGAACAGCTAACCCATGTAATATATATATGCAGAGAGCATAATGTGGGTCGTTCAGCAATAAGAAACTTTCTTGTTAAACAAGCACAATATGACTGGCTTTTACTTATTGATGGCGATTTAGAACTCGACAATAAAAAATTTATCTATAACTATTTAATAAGTAAAGGCGATATTGTTGTTGGTGGAATAACTATAGGAGGAACAAAAAAAGAGTGGGGGAGTAACCTTAGATGGAAATATGAAAAAGCTTGTGAAAAAGCACATAGCTTGGAAAACAGAAAGAAAAATGCACTTGAATTGCATACCAACTTTCTTATTAGCAGGAAAAACATGCTTAATCATCCTTTTGATGAACGCCTTTCGCAATATGGATATGAGGATGTGCTATTAGGTAAAACTCTTGTTAGTGAAGGATTAGAAGTTGAACATATTGATAATCCTGTACTTTTTGCCCACTATGAAAGTAACGAGCAGTTCATAAATAAAACTCAAGAAGCCCTTAAAACACTATATGTATTCAAAAATGAATTACATGGATACTCAAGACTTCTTAGTATTATGAATAAAATAAAACGATATAGTGGAATAATACCTTTAAATATCACATATCAACTTTTCCACACCCTGTTGATAACTAACCTAAAAGGCAATAAACCAAGTATTTATGCGTTTAAGATTTATAAGATATTGCACTTTGCACATCTCATTGTTCAAAATGGTTAGTCATGAGGAAAATACTCTTTTTAATTCTACTGCTATTAAGTATTCTATATACAAAAGCCAAAATATCATCAAACGAAATAGGAACATGGAAAGCCTATATGTCGTATCATGATGTTACAGATGTTGTAAGAGCCAACAAAACATTATATGTGCTGGCTTCAAATAGTCTTTACTCATATAATGAAAATGATAAAAGCATTACCACATACGATAAAGCAAGAGGACTTAGCGATTGTGAAATAAATAAGATTGCATGGAATAATGTAGTCAAAAGGCTTATAATTATCTATAAAAATGGCAATATTGATCTATTAGATTCTAATGATGATATATTAAACATTAACGATATTCTTAATTACACAACCACAGACAACAAAAATATTAATGATATATTTATCTATGGAAAATATGCCTATCTGAGCACTGGATTTGGTGTTATAAAGATAAATATGGCTGATGCTGAGATAAGTGATACATACAGATTAGGATTTAATGTTGATTGGATTGATATTTCAAATAACGATATTCATGTTTATAGCAGAGATAAAGGGCATTTTAAAGCCTCTATGAGTATAAACTTACTTGATAAGAATAATTGGAACAGAGTAGGGGATTATGCTGCTCAGACAAAAGAAAACAAGGAAGAGTTATTTGAAATAGTAAAGACACTTAACCCTGGAGGACCAAAGTATAATTATTTTGGTTTCATGAAATTCTACAATGGAAAACTATATACTTGCGGAGGTTTGATGACTTCAGATAGACCAGGAACAATTCAAGTACTTGATAATAATGATTGGAACATATATCAAGATGGAGACGCCATAACAAATCAAACAAAACTAACATATCAAACACTATTCTGCCTTGATATTGATCCTACAAATGAAAAACATCTTTTTGCAGGTGGCAGAAACGGATTATATGAATTTTATGATGGAAAATTCCATAAATTCTATAACAACGATGTTGAAGGTTGTCCTATAGGTTCAGCTATAGACGATGGAAATAAAGAATACGAGCTGATTACAGGAGTAAGATTCGATAATAATAATAATCTTTGGATATTTAATAGTCAATCATTAACATCTTCTCTAACAGCATATAATAATGGAAAGTGGAATAAGGTTGAACTTCAAAATCTTATGACCTTTGGAAAAAGAAGTTTAGCTTGGGCAGAAGATATTATGTTTGACAGCAAGGGAACAATGTGGTTTGTAAATAATAACTGGACAGGCCCTGCATTATATAGCTATCAACCATCTTCAAATACATTAAACGTATATAATGATATCACAAATGAAGACGGAATAAAACAGCATTTAACCAACGTACGTTGTGTTGCAGAAGACAAAAGAAATAATATCTGGATAGGAACAGATCAAGGACCGTTATATTTAGAAACTTCAGAATTTTCATCATCAATTCCTATATTCCAGCAATATAAGGTTTCTCGTAACGATGGAACAAACTTAGCAGATTATCTTCTTGCCGGTATAGATGTTACCTGTATGTGTATTGATGGTGGAGGACGTAAATGGTTTGGTACTAATGGGAATGGAGTTTATTTAATAAGTGAAGATAATAATACACAAATTCACCATTTCCTAACATCCAACAGTAATCTGTTAAACAATACTATAGAGTCAATATCTATAAATCCAACAACAGGTGAAGTATTCTTTGGTACAAGTTCTGGATTATGCTCTTATAATAGTAATACAACTGAAGCAATAGAGGAAATGAATGATGGTGTAACTTATGCCTATCCTAATCCTGTAAGACCAGAATACACTGGTCCTATAACTATTACAGGTCTTACATATAATGCAGATATAAAAATAGTAACTGTTAATGGAACGCTTGTTAATAAAGGACGTAGCACTGGTGGCAGTTATATTTGGGATGGTAATGATATGAACGGAAAACGAGTTGCAAGTGGTGTGTATATGGTTCAGACAGCAACTCAAACAGGTGAAAAAGGAACGGTATGCAAAATAGCAATAATAAATTAATATATCTTGTCTTTATATTCTGTAGTATGCTTTTTATTTATCTATTAAGTATGCTGCAACCAACTTTTGATGACTGGACTTACATCACAAAACCAAACTATGATACTGAATTTTATAAATACATAGTTCCAATAGGTACTTATTGGCGACCATTTGATGGCTTATTTGGTTATCTATTAAGCATAAACCACAAAATGTTCCCATTTCTCAATCATACAATTATTGGATTAGGACATATTGCATCTTCATTATTAATATACATTATAAGTAAACATTTAGACTTTAAAAAACAAGCATCTCTTATTGCATCTATTTTTTTCTTTATCAGTCCAGCAATGCTTGGAACTGTATTAGGTGTAGATTCGCTTAATCAGATATATTCACAACTATGGGGATTAGTTGCGTTATTTACATATATAAAATACAATTATAATAATAGAAAAAACTATTATCTTTTATTCTCTTTATTAGCAACACTATCCAAGGAGAATGGAATAATGTGGTTTATAATTATTCCATTAATTGCATTTACATTTAATTTAAGCGATAAAAAAAGGCTAAAGAAAGAGCTTTTCTTATCTTTGATTTTTGTAATTCTATACTTTATTATACGACTCATATTATCTAATTATACTCCAGAAATAAATTCAGAATATATTGAAGGAGGAGTTATAAAATACATAAAAAACTTCGGTAAGTTTGCAACTTTATCCTTTTTCTCAATAGACTTTGTCAGTATATTCTATAAACCATATAGAAATGTATTTATACTAATACTCACAGCAGTATTATCGCTGCCCTTATATATAAGTATTCTTTTTCCTAATATAAAGCGAATAAACAATAAACAGGGTTGGGGAATAATTATTGCTATACTTCTAACAGCCCTTCCACATCTACTTACTTTATTCTCTGCTATGCATTCTTATGCTGCATTAGGAATGATTTCATTACTGGTTGCATATATTATCGACAAAAATAATACTGAAAAAAGAATCACTACATACTGCTTTATACTTTATGTATTGTCAGCTATAATAGTTGATACAAGACACTATATAGCTTCATATAAGTCTGGTATTATAGGAGTAGAAATGATTAATGAAACTATAAAGCAAACACATAAGCCAACTGTTAATGTTTATTGTATAGATATTGACAAGGATGAAAAGAAGTATTCTTCATTCTGCGTTATTCCTCATGAAGCTTTTGGATGGGGATATTCTATTATTTCAAAAACTGGAGGTGAATGGCCAAAGACTATATCCAATAAGGAAATAAAAGAGAAAGATAAATATATACTACCAAAGTTGATAAACAAAAAAATAAAAGAAGGATATGATCATATATGGATTGTTGATGGTAAACATGTAAAAGTTATAGAGAAATAAAATGGAAAATATAATATCAGTAATAGTTCTAACATATAATCAGGAGAAAACAATAGGGCGCACTCTTGATTCTATTCTCATGCAGAAATGTCATATTCCATTTGAGATAGAATTAAGAGATGATTGCTCGCATGATGGCACTGACGCTATTTGCAGACAATATGCAGAGAAATATCCACTAATTATTAGATATCGCCAAAACAAGCAAAATAAAGGCATTATAGATAATTATTTCGATACTCTTCTTGAATGCAGAGGAAAGTATATTGCCGACTGTGCAGGAGACGATTTTTGGATTGATCCTTTGAAACTTGAAAAGGAAGTGAATATACTTGAGCAACATTCTGAAGTTACTCTGGTGCATACTGCATTTAACTATTTTGATTATAATAAAAAGCAAATAATAAAGAAATCAAAAACTATTTTCAACAATAAAATTACAGATGGTGAAAAGATGATAGAATCTATTATCACCCAAACAAATAATCCTATTATTCAACTCTGTACTTCACTTTACAGAAAAGATATATTTTTAAAAGAATACCAAGAAGACGAATATATGTTTCGTAATAAAGAATTTGGGTGTGAAGATATTCAAATAGCTATTACAATGGCATTAAATGGAAAAATTGCTTTTATAAATGAAACAACACTAAACTATAGCATTAACCATGAATCAGTTTCATATTCTCATAATGAAGAAAAAAGATTCTTTTTTAACATGAGAACTACAAAATTGAGCTACTATTTAAAGAATAAATATAATATTGACTCTGATAATATTAATACTTTCTTTAAAAAGAAAATATTTGCGCTTTACATGCATGCTTTCCGTTCAAAAAACAAGGAATTACTACAAAAGGCAAAGCAAAAACAAAAGGAATGGAATGTTGATAACAACATAAAACTTGCGATTACAAAGTTTGTAATGTCGAATAAAATAACATGGAATATAATGTTAGCTTTTAGGGGTATATTTCGTTATATAAAGAACAGACTACATTAGTATGATACTTAGTTATCATAAGTATCATACTTAGATCGTATAAACATGATACTTATGAGATATAACCAATATAGATAGGTTATATTAGTTGTTGGAACAACTCATTAAGCTGCTTTCCAACAATATATGGAGAAGCTATATTGTTTGCAAGATTAGATAATTGCTTAGAATTAACAGCAGAATACTGTTTTATCATTTGTTTCATTGCTGTTGATAAAGCATTTATATCACCAACAGGAACTATCTTGCAATCAGTTGAAAGACGAAGATTTTGAGGTGTTATTTCTGTTGAAATATAAGGAATTCCACTGCTCATTGCCTCAAGAATACATAATGGCTGCACCTCGCTACGACTTGGTAGAACCAAGCAATCACTTTGATAAAGCAAATCTCTTACACCTTTTTTATCCAACTCGCCATGAACTATTATATTAGCTTCTGGAGCCTTATTTTTAATTAAAGTGGATAATTCCTTGTTCAATGTGTTTTTTCCAGCTATGTGTAGCTCTATAGCTTTATTATCTAACATTGACATAGCAGGAATAATAACATCATATCCTTTTATATGCCAATAATTAGCTAGCATACAAAAACGAAAAGAACGTTCTTTTAATGGCTCACGTTCTTTATAACTGAAATAATCTGTATCTATAATATTTGATATTGTTTGATGCTTATATCCCTTTCCAAAATAACAGGCAATATCATCAACTAATTCATCAGAAACAGTTATCACCATATTCGCCTGTTCATAAGCCTGCTTTAATAATGGAATCTGCCAGGCTGAAGAAGGAGCTTTTCCAAACTCTTTCTCATAAAGCATACTTGATAAATGTTCAGTTATAACATAAGGTATATCATATTCTTTACTTATCAACATTGCTGCATAGCCTGCCCACTTACAACAATGCGCATGAAGAATATCTGGTTTTCCATATTGTTTTACATAGTCTTTGAACATTGACTGAACAATGGATATCCAACGCATCACATTGGGTTTTATAACATGTGGAAAACTATGTTGATAACTTCGGTAAGCTCTTATTCCATCAATGTTTTCAGTAAAACGACTACAAGGTAAATAAAGGTATTCCTTGATGCTTTTTTTTATTGAAAGCTGAACATTACTTAGAATCCTTACTTCATTGCCTTGAGCCTGCAAAGCTTTTGCCTGCTCAAGACAAAATTCACCACCATAAGGAGTGAAAAAAGAAGGAATCTCAAGTATGTGCATACTTTCAGTTTTTTAACTCAAACTAAGCATCTTGTTTATTGGCTTAACAGCATCTTCTGCTATTGAAGGATCAACCTCAACAGAAGGCCAACCATATTTTAATGTATTATATATTTTCTTCAGAGAGTTGAGTTTCATATATTCACATTCATTACAGCTGCATCCTACTCCTCCTTCGCTCACCTCAGGTGGTACAGGAATAAAAGTTGTGTCAGGACAAGTGCGCTGCATCTCATGCAATATTCCAGCTTCAGTTGCTATGATATATTTCTTCTGTTCTGGATGTTCCTGTGCATATTTAAGCATTGTTGCTGTGCTACCTTTTACATCGGCAGCAGCAAGAACAGGAGCCTTACACTCAAGATGAGCCATAACTAAGGCATCAGGATTTTCTTTTTTAAGCTTTATAATTGCCTCTACAGAGAATTTCTCATGCACATGACATCCACCATTCCACAGAAGCATATTTCGGCCTGTGGTGCTGTTTATATAGTTTCCAAGGTTATAATCAGGTCCAAAGATAATCTTTTCATCCTTAGGGAAGCTGTTCATAACCTTTTCAGCATTACCACTTGTAACAACACAATCAGTAAGAGCCTTAACAGCAGCTGTTGTGTTTACATAGCTCACAACCTTGTATCCAGGATGTTCTTCTTTGAATTTCTTAAGGTCTTCTGCCTTACAGCTATCTGCCAATGAACAGCCAGCATTAAGGTCGGGACAAAGAACAGTTTTTTCAGGACTGAGCAGTTTGCAGGTTTCTGCCATAAAATGCACACCACACATCACCATAACCTTTGCATCGGTTTCTGCTGCTTTGCGTGCAAGAGCCAGAGAGTCGCCAACAAAATCAGCAACATCCTGAATATCTCCTATAGTATAGTAGTGGGCAAGAATAATAGCATTCTTCTCTTGACACAGTTTACGAATCTCAGCTTTAAGATCTAAACTATCGTCAACAGGTTCATCAACAAATCCCTTTTCAATCCATTCTTTTTTCAACATAACTATATTATTCTTTTCTTTTTATTTTTAAAGAAGAAAAAAAGATGTGTAGTATGATGTGCCGTTGATAAGTTTATAACTCATTGGCTAAAAAATTGCATATTAAGTTATTAACACCCTATATGTACTTTTCTACACTATCTATTAATTCTTTCTTGCTGATTATCAGCTAAATATTAAGTTATCCACAATTTGTGAATTCGGTGCAAAAGTAATAAGTTTATATCTTTTTTCCTAAAAAAACTGTTGAAAAGTTGCTTAAATGCCTGTGAAAAGTGTGTGGATATCCACAAATGAGGGTACAATAATTCTACCCTGTGGATATCCACAAAGTTATCAACAGTGTTTTCAGCGGTTTTTCAACACGTTTTCAACACGTTCTGTTATAGTATCTGGATTAATGTTGCGCATACATGCAAAGTCTTGACGCATGCAAGGTTTGCTTCCATATATGCTGCAAGGGCGGCAGTTAAGGTTTATCTGCACTATGTTTTCTGTGTTTTGTCCCCATCCCAGAAAGCCTGCATATGGGTGTGTTGCTCCCCAAACACTAACAACTGGTGTGTTTGTGAGCGATGCTAAGTGCATATTTGCACTATCCATGCTTACCATACAGTCGAGATGGCTCATAAGAATAAGTTCCTGACTCATGCCCTGCAGCTGTTCTGGTACGCTAATACAGTTTATAGGATGCTTTTCAACAATAGTGTTGATTTGCTCTTTTTCCTTTGTGCCTCCTCCAAAAAGGAATATTCTGCACGAAGGATGATTGTTGATAAGTTTGTTGATAACTTCGTTGATAAGTTCTAATGGATACATTTTTCCATTATGTGCAGCAAAGGGTGCAATGCCTATCCACTGCTGGAATTCGCGCCTTTGCGAGAACTTTTCTGGAAGTAATCTGAGATTTCCTCCTTCCTGTGGAAAAATGGATTTAAAATCTATTTTCACAGGGTATCCAAGCTTTGCCAATACATCGGCATAGTTTTGGAATGAAGTGGGTTGTTGAATTAGTTTTTTGTTTTTCTCGGCAGTTAATTCGCGTTTCCCCTGGCGGTGTTTATCAATATGCTCTACTTTAAAGTTACCCATATTGAATCTTAATCTCAGATAGTGAGTGCGCAAAACGCCATGGAAATCGGCTACTGCTGTAAATTGTTTAGCAAGTAGCCGTCTGTATAGTTTGTTGAGTCCACGGATGCCACTATATTCATCTTTTATATTAGCAGCCATGAACCCAACATTTGGTGCAAGATTATCGAAGAGCACTTTCATATTCGGACGACTCAGAACGGTGATTCTGAGGTTAGGATATTGATGTGCCAATGAATAAATCACTGGTACAGTCATAGCTACATCACCAATGGCTGAGAATCTGATTATTAGTAAGTGCTCAGTCGTCATTTCATTATATGTTATTTCTTACCTTTATATAATATAGGGTTTGTCTCCACATCGTTATACATCTTCATCTGGCGATAAACCTTCATATACTTGCGACCTTCCTCAATATCAGTGATAAGCTGATCGATAGCCGATCCAAGGTCTTTCTGCTGCTCAAGCAATATTGCAAGTTTTGCTTCACATTTTTGAACATGCTCTGCACTTGCATCGGTGCGCTCTGCCTGCTCTTTCATGTGATAAATCTTCAAAGCAAGAATGCTTAATCTGTCGATAGCCCATGCAGGACTTTCGGTATTTATAGTTGCATTATCAAGAACCTTTACGTCTTTGTATTTATCAAGGAAATATGAGTCGATTTGTTCAACAAGGTCTGTGCGGTCTTGATTACTCTTGTCAATTCTATGCTTCAAGTCCATACCCTGAACAGGATCAAGCTGAGGATCGCGGATGATATCCTCAAAATGCCATTGAACAGTATCAATCCAGTTTTTAAGGTAGAGACGATTCTCAATTGTTCCCTCATCAAAAGGGTTATTGATAGGAGTGTCAATATTATCTTTTACATGATAATCGCTGATAGAGCGATTGAAGATTTCATTGCAATGATTTGAAAATGTCATTAACTTATATTGTTTATAGTTATATCTGCAAAATTAGGTATTTATTTTTGAAATGGCAAATAATTTTTCAAAGTTTCTGTTTCCGGCTACTTTCTCATCTATTATTCCTTTATAATTCCTTTATAATCCGTCTATATTCCGTCTATATCACAAACTATTAAAAAACTCCAATCTCTTATCTTTAAACTTTTAACTTAAATCTGTTAACTCCTAACTTCTATCTCCTAACTCCTAACTATCTAAAACTTGCTGATTTCTTGATATTTACGTTATTTATATACATTAAAATTGCACACTAAAGGGGTGAATGTGCAGAAAAAACAGTATTTTTAGACGAAATATTTGCTAAATTGAAAATAAATTTGTTCCTTTGCATCCGATTTTTAATTAGAAATTATTTATAAACATTTTAAAAAGTTACAATTATGTCAGAAATTGAAAGCAAAGTAAAGGCTATTATCGTAGACAAACTTGGTGTTGATGAGGCTGAGGTTAAGGCTGAGGCAAGCTTCACAAACGATCTTGGTGCTGACTCTTTGGATACAGTAGAGTTGATCATGGAATTCGAGAAGGAATTCGGTATCTCTATTCCTGATGATAAGGCTGAAACAATCCAGACTGTTGGTGACGCTATCAACTACATCGAGGAGAACGCGAAGTAATTTAAATGGAATTAAAGAGAGTAGTAGTAACAGGACTTGGTGCTATAACTCCAGTTGGTAACACTCCTGAGGAAACTTGGAAGAATCTTGTTGCCGGAAAGAGTGGCGCAGCTCCTATTACACATTTCGATACAACACTTTTCAAGACTCAATTTGCTTGTGAGGTAAAAGACTTTAATCCAGCTGATTACATGGATCGTAAGGAAGCTCGCAAGATGGATCGTTATTGCCAGTTGGCAATGGCTTCTGCCATTCAGGGCGTTAAGGATTCAGCTATTGATCTTGAAAAAGAAGACTTGAACCGCATTGGTGTTGTTTTCGGTGTAGGTATTGGTGGTATTAAGACATTCCAGGATGAGGTTGTTGACTTCGGTCAGAACCTTGAGCGTGGTCCAAAGTTTGGTCCATTCTTCATTCCTAAGATGATCTCAGATATCGCAGCTGGTCAGATTTCAATCCACTTCGGATTCCACGGACCTAACTACGCTACAACATCTGCCTGCGCTTCATCAAGCAATGCAGTAGCTGATGCATTCAACCTGATTCGTTTGGGTAAGGCCGACATCATCGTTAGCGGTGGTGCCGAGGCTGCTATTTGCGAGACTGGTGTAGGTGGCTTCAACGCAATGAAGGCTCTGTCAACACGCAATGACGACCCAGAGCATGCTTCTCGCCCATTCAGCGCAAGTCGCGATGGATTCATTATGGGTGAGGGTGCAGGTTGCCTCATTCTCGAGGAACTTGAGCACGCTAAGGCTCGTGGTGCAAAGATATATGCCGAGATGGTAGGTGAGGGTATGAGCGCAGACGCTTATCACATCACTGCCAGCCATCCAGAAGGTCTTGGTGCAAAACTCGTTATGGAGAATGCACTCAAGGATGCCAACATCAAGCCAGAGGATATTGACTACATCAATGTTCATGGTACTTCAACTCACGTTGGTGATATTTCTGAGGCTAAAGCCATCAAGGAAGTCTTTGGTGATCATGCATACGAACTAAACATCTCTTCTACCAAGTCAATGACAGGTCACCTTCTTGGTGCTGCTGGTGCCGTTGAGGCAATGGCTTGCGTATTGAGTGTTAAGAACGACATTGTTCCTCCAACTATCAACCATGAAGAGGGTGACGAGGATCCAGAATTGGATTACAAGTTGAATTTCACCTTCAACAAGGCTCAGGAACGTAAGGTAAACTATGCTCTTAGCAATACCTTCGGCTTTGGTGGACACAACTGTTGTGTAGTATTCAAGAAATATGCTGAGTAATTTAATAGATCAAATAAAGCTCCCTTTCCGTAAGGATAAGGAGCTTTATTCGTCTTTATACAAGATTATTGGATTTTATCCACACGACATCAGCTACTATAAACTCGCGCTGATGCATAAAAGTGTGATGAAGCGTAATGCCAAGGGACGCCCCGTGAACAACGAGCGACTGGAATTCTTAGGCGATGCCATCCTCGACGCTATCGTGGGAGACATCGTTTACGAACATTTCCCTGGCAAAAGAGAAGGATTCCTCACAAATACAAGATCGAAACTCGTACAGCGTGATACTCTAAACAAACTTGCCAAGGAAATGGGCATAGAAAAGCTTGTTTTGAGTAACGGACGCAGTTCCTCTCATAACAGTTACATGGGAGGAAATGCCTTTGAAGCACTCGTCGGAGCTATCTATCTCGATAGAGGATACAACGCTTGCATGCGTTTTATGAAAAAGCGTATTCTTTCTCAGATGATAAACATTGATAAGGTTGCCTACAAGGAAGTAAACTTCAAGAGCAAACTTATAGAATGGAGTCAGAAGAACAGAGTGAATCTCGAGTTCAACATGCTCGATCAAAAGAAAGATAACAATGGTAGTCCAATGTTCCATTTCGAAGTAGTTATCGAGGGACTGCAAGGTTGCTCAGGTGTTGGCTACAGCAAGAAAGAAAGCCAGCAACTCGCCAGCAAACTCACCCTTGAACGCCTTCGTAAGGAACCAAAATTCATCGATAGCGTATTTGCTGCAAAGGCAAACCGCACAAAGATGGAAGAAGAACCAGTGGAGAACGTTCCAAGCACCGAGGTTAAAGACGATTTCATCATCACTCAAGACGTAGATAATACCCCTGTAGAGGTAAAGCACGAAAATGTTTTCAAGGAAGAGGTATTTGAAGAGCGTTCTGCTTCACGCCGTATGTCGCCAATGTATCGTTCTAACAACGAACAGGCAGCAGAAAGCACAACAGCAGAAAACAATGAAGAATTTGACTTGAGTGACATATCAGCCAAGCCTCTCACACGCGAAGAAATAATCGCTGCTGCCGAGGCTGCTGCATTTGAAGAATAAGCATAGTTCAAAGCATTAGCTAAGAACTTCACTCTTATAAAAAAGAGGAATGATTCACTATAGGAGTCATTCCTCTTTTTCTTTTATTTGAAAAACCTTTATATTGGTAATTGCTTTTTAAAAAGGTCCTAAACTATATCTTTTTTGCAGCCTAGTTAGCGCGTAATTTTTTTCCAGTTAGGCAGTAAATTTTCTCTAACTAAGGAAATAATAGTTCCATTTTTGAAAACATTCAACAGCTGGTTATAAATAATTACAACTTGAAGAATAATCAAGAAAAAGATAAAAGTATAACCTATTCATCATCATATAATATCCATTAATCTCCCATTAATTTTATCGTATATTTTTTCCTAATAACAAGCATATTGTGACGGATAATTATTATCTTTGCGATAATACTGTTAAGGAAACACGGATATGAAAAACGGATATACTGAAGAACGGAAAGTAAAGGTGAAGCAGAAATTAGAGGAAACTCCAAAGCCGCTTTTGCGTAATCCTTATACTGATTACACAGAGGGATATTTTCATATCACTCTGAATGTGCATGATGGCTTGCCATTGTTGGGTGTGGTGGAAGGAAATATAAATGCAAAGCGTGGGGAGAAGGATGCTCCACATGTGAGATACACACGCCTG
>Ga0256405_10005360_pt1 | contig 22330 bp, 13 predicted proteins | sample RumenRJG_02DNA_FD_189096 | JGI IMG/M metagenome (GOLD analysis project Ga0256405, IMG submission 189096) | Bovine rumen microbial communities from Lethbridge, Alberta, Canada - RJG_02 | ecosystem: Host-associated > Mammals > Digestive system > Stomach > Rumen | place: Canada: Alberta... | reverse complement strand
TAACAACGGCAGGGGTATGATTAGCCGACTGAAACGCATGGCCCGCAACGACAACAACAAGGACTACCTCGACCAGGTGTACTACGCTATGGGCAATATATACTTGTTGCAGAAGGACACGGCGAACGCCATCGGCGCCTACGAGAATGGTGCCGCGAAAGCTACCCGTTCGGGCATTGAGAAAGGCGTGCTGCTGTTGCGTCTTGGCGGTCTGTACTGGGATATGGAGCGCTATGCCGACGCCCAACGCTGCTACGGCGAGGCCATCGGACTGCTCGACAAGGACCGTCCCGACTACGAGGAACTGGCAAGTCGCTCGAAGGTGCTCGACGAGTTGGTGCCACACACCGAGGCCATCCACCTGCAGGACTCGCTGCAAGAGCTGGCACAGATGCCTGAGAAAGACCGTCTGGCGGCTATCGACCGCGTTATCGACGCCTTGAAGAAGAAAGAGAAGGAAGAGGCCGACAAAGCCCTTGGGGCAGAGGTGGAGCGGACGCTGCAGCAGCGTGGCGCCACTGCAAACCGTAGCAACACCAATATGCCGGTACGCCCCACGCCGGGAACGCAACCTCAGGGCAACGGACAGTGGTACTTCTATAATCCGATAGCCGTGAACCAGGGTAAGCAGACCTTCCAGCGTCAGTGGGGTAAGCGCGAGAATACCGACAACTGGCGGCGTGTGAACCAGACGGTGGTGAACCTGATGCAGGAAACGGCAACGGCAGAAACAGCTACCCCCGACAGCACCCTCGCCGAGTCTACAGTGCCTGGCGATTCCCTCGCCGGGGCTCCTACGGAAGAAGCCGACACCCTGGCCAACGACCCCCATAACCGCGAATACTACTTAGCCCAGATACCGTTCACCGAGGAGCAGGTGGCAGCCTCGAACGACATCATCAAAGACGCCCTACTGCACGCCGGCATCATCTTCAAGGACAAACTCTCAAACCTCAAGCTCAGCGAGCGTCATCTGCTGCGCCTGACGGGGAAGTTCCCGGACTATCCGCAGAACGACGAGGCCTGGTATCACCTCTTCCTGCTTTACTCGTTAAAGGGGCGCACCGACCTGGCAGACAACTGTCTGAGCCATTTGAAGGCAGAATTCCCGGAGAGCCAGTGGACCGTCCTGCTCTCCGACCCGCACTACGTCGAGAACCAGCGCTTCGGCGTACATATCGAGGATTCGCTCTATGCCGCCACATACGCCGCCTTCAAGGCTAACCGCTACGACGAGGCGAAGGCTAACACGACACTGGCCATCGACCGCTTCCCGCTTGGTGCCAACCAGCCTAAGTTCCTCTTCATCAGCGGTCTGAGTATGCTGAACGAGGGCGACGGCACGGGGTGCGTCGAACGCCTGAAGCAGGTGGTGGAGAAATACCCGCAGAGCGAGGTCACCGAGATGGCGGGCATGATAGTGAAGGGCGTTCAGGAAGGCCGGCGGCTGTTTGGCGGGAAGTTCGACTTGGGCGATGTCTGGTCGCGCCGCGACGTCACGCTGAACCAGACCGACTCCACCGTCTCCGACACCTTGTCGACGGAGCGCGACGTGCCGTTCCTCTTCATCCTGGCCTACGAGCCTGACTCCATCAACGAAAATCAGCTGCTCTTCGAGCTGGCACGCTATAACTTCACAAACTTCATGGTGCGCAACTTCGACCTGCAGATAGAGCAGGACGGCAGTCTGCACCGGATGGCGGTCAGTGGGTTCCTCAACTACGACGAGGCTTTGCAATACGCCCGTAAGCTCTACGATGCCGAGAAGCTGACACCCCTGTTGAGTCTCTGCCGCTGCCTTGTCATCAGTCAGCCGAATCTGGCCTTGCTGGGTGTCCGCTACACATACGACGACTATGCCAAGTTCTACGACGAGGCTTTCCGGCGGCTGACCATCAGCAACGAACAGCTGCTGACCATCCCCGAGCGTGTTGAACAGCCTGACGCTGAGGACGAGGCTGACACCGAGGAGAGTGAGGCTGGCGAGGAGGAAGAGACTGCACCGCAGGGCGGCGATCTCGATTTCGGCGAGGACTTCTGGTAAGAAACAAAACAGACAGATTATGACAAACGGTGTATTGCTTTGGGTTGACGACGAGATAGAGCAGCTGCGTGCCCACCTGCTTTTCCTCGAGAAGAAAGGTTATGAAGTGGTGACGGTGTCAAACGGTACCGACGCCATAGACCAGTGCCGTGAACGGTCGTTCGACCTGGTGCTGCTCGACGAGCAGATGCCCGGTCTCTCAGGCCTGGAGACCCTGCAGCACATCAAGGAACTCCAGCCGGCGCTGCCCGTGGTGATGGTGACGAAGAGCGAGGAGGAGAACATCATGGAACAGGCCATCGGCCAGAAGATTGCCGACTACCTCATCAAGCCCGTCAACCCCAACCAGATACTGTTGACGCTGAAGAAGAACATCCACCGGCGCGAGATAGAGACCGAGGTGGCACAGAGCCAGTATCAGCAGAACTTCCAGCAGATAGCCATGCAGATCATGGACTGCCGCACGTGGCAGGACTGGACGGAGGTCTACAAGCGGCTGGTGCATTGGGAACTGCAACTCAGCGCCACCGACAGCAATATGACCGAAATACTCAATATGCAGAAGAAAGAGGCCAACCTGGGCTTCTCAAAGTTCGTCAAACAGCACTATATGGAATGGATTCGTTCGAGGTGCGAGCTACGAGGTGCGAGGTATGAGAAAAGTCCTGGACCAGACCGTAGCCCGCACGCCGAAGACGCTCCCCTCCTGTCGCCTGACATCTTTAAGACCAAGGTATTCCCCCTGCTCAACGAAGGACATAAGGTGATGCTCGTCGTGATGGACAACTTCCGCTACGACCAGTGGCGCATGCTGGCTCAGGAGATTGGCGACCAGTTCGACATCGACGAAAACCTCTACTGCTCCATCCTGCCTACGGCCACACAATACGCCCGTAATGCCATCTTCTCAGGACTCATGCCCGACCAGATAGCCCGCATGTTCCCCGACCTGTGGGTGGACGAGGATGACGAGGAGGGCAAGAACCTGAACGAGGCGCCGCTGATTCAGACGCAGATAGAGCGCTACCGCCGCCACGACACCTTCTCCTATCACAAAATCAACACCTCAGCCGATGCCGACAAGCTCATGCAGCAGTTCCGGCAGTTGGAGCGTGACGACCTGAATGTCGTCGTCTTCAACTTCATCGATATGCTCAGTCACGCCCGTACCGAGAGCCGAATGGTGCGCGAGCTGGCCAACAGCGAGTCGGCCTACCGCAGCATCACCCTCTCCTGGCTTCGCCACTCGGTCATTGCCGACTTCTTCCGTCAGCTGGCGCAGTCAGATTATCGCGTCATCGTCACCACCGACCACGGTTCCATCCGTTGTACACAGCCGGTGAAGATTATCGGCGACCGCAATACCAACACCAACCTGCGCTACAAGTTAGGCAAGAACCTAAGCTTCAACGACCGCGACCTATTCGTCGTACGCGAACCGAAGAAAGCCCAGCTGCCGTCGCCCAACCTCTCGACGAGCTACGTCTTCGCCACGGGCGACTCCTTCTTTGCCTATCCCAACAACTACAACTACTACGTCAGCTACTACCGCGACACCTTCCAGCACGGCGGCATCTCGCTCGAAGAGATGATGATACCCATCGTCACGATGACAGGCAAGAAACGGTAAGACTGTCAGTATCAAGAAATTAGGCGCATGGGGAAAAGTCCGTGGATGGCTCAATGGCATTGAAATCTCATGGGTGAGCCGTAAGATTTACACGCGCACGCAGGAGACAAATACTTCTATTGGGGCATCCACGGACTTTTCCTCCTGCGCCCAAAAGATGGCATCATCAATGATTATCGCGAACGGATTGGCCATTATCTGTCAACCCTCTCAGAACTGTTACGAGGTGCTGTTAAGGCTGTTCTCGATTATGTTCAGTCGGGTTATCGCAGCTTCTCATCCAGTCAAGAGGGTGATGTTAAACGCTATATGAACGGCCAGCCAGATAAAGATGTTGCAGCAGACACTGTGCTTAACGCCTCATTTCCCTTCTTGAAATCTGATGAGTGTGAGAAGGTAAAGGGACAATTCTCCTATATTGTTCAGGATATGAAAGAGGAACGTCAGCAGGGGCGAAGTCGTGGATTCCACATGTAATACTCTACCCAAGAAAGATGCGGTGTTAAGCCGCATCTTTCACTTTATTAGGCTTAATAAACACTAAAAAACAAGCAAATATTATTTTGATTGAAGTTTTTTCACTAACTTTACACCCAAACTATAAATTTGAAATGTATGCAAGACGTAAATCGCCTAAAAATAGTTTTAGTGGAACAAAAGAAGACTAGTAAATGGCTATCTGAAGAACTGGGCGTGAGTCCATCTACAGTTTCCAAATGGTGTACCAACTCTTCACAGCCAGACATTGAAACCCTTGCAAAGATTTCCAAGCTTCTCAATGTCGGAGTAGAAGAATTGTATAACAAGAAATTCATGGATTCTGTTCTAAGTTGAGTGGTGTAAAAATGGCAATAGACATTCAGATGAAACTGAAAAGCGAAAAGCGTTATCCGAAGTTCGCGAACTTTGGAGAATACTTGTTTTGGTCTTATGCCAATTTGCAGATGCTTTGTGCAGCCCTCAACATGGGCAAGACAAAATATGATAAATCATGCTATATGATACGCGCCAAAGCGTTTAAGGCTTACAAAGAAAGGCGTTGGAATATCCATGATCTGATGGAATTCAATGTGACAAAGATTAAAGAAAACAATTATTGTTGGTATTGTGGCAAAGAGATGGAACCATCAAAACTACCAAAAGACCATGTTTTTCCGAGGAGCAAAGGCGGTGCCAACGATATGGATAATATCATTATGGTATGCAAAATATGTAACTCCTCGAAGGGCAACATGGACTTGTTCGAGTGGTATGCTGAGATTCGAGAAGAATGGTCTCCCCTTAATATCCTCACACACTATCTGAAGAATATCTATCTGTATAGCGTAGAAAATGGATTGCTGGATAAGCATACAGAAGAAATTGATGCAATGGAATTGCCGTTCAAATGGCAGTATATTCCTCTCAATTATCCACAACCAGAAGTTTATATGTAAAGAAAGAAGTAGTAACAAGTATGAAGACTGAAAAGCAAATATCGTTGGCTGCTGCTGAATTTGCAGAGCGGTGGAAAGGCAGAGGATATGAAAGGGGCGAGTCGCAACCCTTTTGGATTGACTTACTTACAAATGTCTTTGGCATTGAAACACCATCGGATGGCTTTATCACTTTTGAAGACCATCGAATGGTAGATGCCTCCAACTTTATAGATGGCCGCATCCGTTCCACCAAAGTTCTGATAGAGCAGAAATCGTTGGGAAAGGATTTGCGTGCTGGCATCCGTCAAAGTGACGGCTCGCTGCTTAATCCGTTCCAACAGGCTCGTCGTTATGTGGTATCGCTTCCGGTTTCTGAACATCCCCGTTGGATTGTCACCTGTAACTTCTCAGAGTTCCTGGTCTATGATATGGAGGAGCCCAACGGAGAGCCTGAGCAGATATTGCTCGAAAACCTGGGTAAGGAGTATTATCGCCTGATGTTCCTTGTAGATGCCAGGAACGAACATCTGAGCAAGGAGATGCAAGTCTCTATGCAGGCTGGTGAGATAGTGGGTAGAATTTACGAGGCACTGCTGAAGCAATACGATGACAATTCGCCTGAGGCCCTGCGCTGGCTGAACATCCTTTGTGTCCGCATCGTCTTCTGTCTGTATGCCGAGGACGCTGGTGTGTTTGGGCATGACCAGTTCCACGATTTCCTCGTGACATACGAGGCCAAGGACTTGCGTCGTGCCTTGCGTGATTTGTTTGAGGTGCTGAATACGCCAACAGACAAGCGCAGCAAGTACCTGCAAGAAGAACTGAAGGCCTTCCCCTATACCAATGGCGGACTGTTTGTAGAAGAAATCGAGATACCTCAGTTCACGGAGGAACTGAAACAGACCTTGCTGGAGAATGCCAGTCTCGACTTCGATTGGAGCGAGATATCGCCAACTATTTTTGGTGCCGTCTTTGAAAGTACCCTTAATCCCGAGACACGTCGTAGCGGCGGTATGCACTACACGAGCATTGAGAACATCCACAAGGTGATTGATCCGTTGTTCTTGAATGACCTGCGCCGTGAACTGGATGAGATATTGGAAGAAAAGGTAGAGAAGCAGCGCATCAAGCGACTCGACGCCTACCAAGAGAAGTTAGCCTCGCTGACCTTCCTTGACCCTGCTTGCGGCTCTGGCAATTTCCTGACAGAGACCTATCTCTCGCTTCGTCGTCTGGAGAATGAGTGCATTCGTGAGCGTTATCATGGGCAGTCGTTCCTGGGTTTTGAAGAAGTGAATCCTATCAAGGTGAGCATTCAGCAGTTCTACGGCATCGAGATCAACGACTTTGCCGTAACTGTTGCTACGACAGCCCTTTGGATTTCAGAGGCGCAGATGCTCCGTGAGACAGAGAAGATCACTCGCCGGGATATAGACTTCCTGCCTTTAAAGAGTTATTCAAACATCCGTGAAGGCAATGCCTTGCGGATGGATTGGGGTATTATCGAAGTTCCGTCTAATATCCCAACCATCCATGCAGATAATGTTCATTTAATCATTGAGCCTGAGCCAATGATAGCGAGTGAGCCTGTTGTAGAATACGACGAGGTCAATGTTGTGACCCACCGCTTCGATGGTGAGGTGAAGCCAAACAAACTGCGCTATCAAGTTAATTATGACTATATAATAGGTAATCCACCGTTTGTGGGATTTACTTTTATGACGCAAGAGCAGAAGCAAGATGTGGAAAAGTTATATCCTGGCATTAAGAATGTAGACTATGTGAGTTGCTGGTTTAAGAAGGCTTGCGAGTTTACACGCATGACAGATACGGAATGCGCTTTTGTATCAACCAACAGCATTACCCAAGGAGAAACTGTCGGACGAATGTGGGAACATCTTGATGTCAGTATAAACTTTGCATGGCCGACTTTCAGATGGGATAATGAAGCAAGTCAAAAAGCGCACGTACATTGTGTTATTATTGGTTTCTCACATAAAGAGCGTGAGCACAAATACCTATATGACGATGGCGGGGCCCATGAGTGCCAGAATATTAATGCATATCTGACTGATGCACCTAACGTAATTGTTAATAGCCGCAGCAAATCTCTTTGTGACGTGCCGCAGATGATATACGGTAATAAGCCTGCTGACGGTGGAAATCTAATTTTCACTAAAGCCGAGTGTGAGGAGTGCCTAAAACTGGAACCTAAAGCACGCCAGTGGATGCATACCCTAATAGGTGCTACTGAACTCATCAACAACAAGCCGAAACTGAACGATAAGTTACGTTATACGCTATGGCTTGATGGTATTAGTCCCTCTGAACTTCGCAGTATGCCTGCAGTAATGGAGAGGGTGGCCGCTTGTAAACAGGCACGATTAGGAAGTCCTGCAGCCGCTATTCGAAAATTTGCAGAGATTCCACATCTTTATGCTCAGCGTACCCAGCCGAATATACCAAGATTAGACGAAGAAGGACATCCAAATTATGAAAAAGGAGTAGTATGTTATAACTTACTTGTTCCAGAAGTATCATCTGAGCGGCGCAGGTATGTACCTATGGGGTATGTTCCCAACGATGTAGTAACTAATAATTTGGTAAAGTTAATACCCAATGCATCATTATATCATTTCGGGGTCATCGTTTCAAATGTTCACATGGCTTGGATGAGGGCTGTATGTGGAAGATTAAAAAGCGATTATCGTTATTCTAAAGATGTTGTCTACAACAACTTCCCCTGGCCAACTCCCACAGGAGAGCAGAAGGCAAAGATTGAGCAAACTGCACAAGCCATCCTTGACGCTCGTGCCCTCTATCCTGATTCGTCGCTGGCAGACCTATACGATGAACTGACGATGCCTGTGGAACTTCGCAAAGCCCATCAAAACAACGACCGTGCCGTGATGCAGGCATACGGCTTCCCTGTGAAGTCCACCTTTACAGAAAGCCAGTGCGTTGCAGAGTTGTTTAAGTTGTATAAGGAGAAAACATCTTCCACCATTATATAATATAAGGTTATAAAGAATTCCGCAATGAATAACGACAAGAACGAAAAGGGATTAATAAACCAGCAGGACGTCGAAGACCTCTATGCTGGTATCAGAAAAATCTTGGCCAATGCCAGACAGCGGGCATATAGTGCTGTGAACTTTGCTATGGTTGAGAGTTATTGGCTGATTGGTCAGCAAATTGTTGAACATGAACAGCACGGGGAAGCAAGAGCAGATTACGGAAAGGGCTTACTAAAAGAACTGGCGACAAAACTTTCTGTTGAATTCGGAAAAGGATTTGACGAAAGTAATCTACGCTATATGCGCCTGTTTTACAGATGTTTTCCAATTCGTGACACACTGCGTCATGAATTGACATGGTCACATTATCGCCGACTTATAAGTGTGGAGAATGAGCAAGCCCGAATATGGTATATGAATGAAGCGGCAGACAGTGTCTGGAGCACACGCCAGATGGACAGGCAAATATCAACACTCTATTATGAACGGTTATTAGCAAGCAAGGATAAGGCTCTTGTTGTTGCTGAAGCAAAACAAAAGATGAGTGAACTGAAGCCTGAACAGTTTATTCATGACCCGTTTGTATTGGAATTCCTTAATTTGAAAGAGTATCCTGCACTTAGAGAGAGTGACATTGAACAGGCATTGATTGACCACCTGCAACAATTCCTGTTGGAGCTTGGACGCGGTTTCTGCTTTGTAGCACGACAGAAACGGATGCGCTATGATGAAGATGACTTCTACGTTGATCTTGTATTCTATCATAGCATTTTGAAATGTCATGTTTTGATAGACCTTAAACTGGGTAAACTCACCCATGAAGATGTAGGGCAAATGGATAGTTACATCCGCATGTTCGATGCTCTATACCGGAATGAGGATGACAATCCTACTCTTGGAATCATTCTTTGTTCACAAAAAAGTGAGGCTATCGTGAAATATTCTGTACTGAATGAAGGCAAACAGATATTCGCATCGAGATACAAACTATATTTGCCAACAGAGGAAGAATTTAAGCAAATGTTAGAATCAATATAATAACATGGAATACGGAATAGTTTATCTTTTAACCAATCCTGTAATGCCAGGTCTTGTAAAGATTGGTATGACGACACAGGAAGATATAGACAAAAGGATGAAGGAGCTCTATACAACGGGCGTTCCTGTTCCCTTTGAGTGCCAGTTTGCTTGCAAGGTGAAGAAAGGCGACTGCGCCAAGATTGAGAAAGCCCTGCACACGGCCTTTGCTCCGCAGCGCATCAATGCCAACCGTGAGTTCTTCCGTATACAAGTGGAACAGGCCAAGGCCATTCTTGAACTATTCCACCATACCGACGTAACGGAAGAAGTGAGCGACGAAATAGAAAGTGACTTGACTGATGATGATAAGGCTGCATCGGCAAAGGCACAGATTCACCGTCCACCGCTTAACTTCTACGAAATGGGAATGCAAAAGGGTGATGTACTGCAATGGAAAGACGACCCAACGATAACCGTTACGATTTTGTCGGAACGGAGAATAAGCTACGAGGGCGAGGAAACTTCTATCAGTTCACTCTCTGCCAAGTTGAAAGGCTACAAGGTCAAGCACATTGCCCCCGGTGCTCATTGGCTCTACAAAGGTAAACTTCTCAGCGATATTTACGACGAGACTTATCCATTTGAAGAATAAAGTTTGCATTTATGGAAAGATATGCCAAGAGATATATAAACATGAAGGCTTCCCATCCAGAAATTGCAAAGAGAATGCCTTATTAAGCATTGAATGTCATATTGAACACTTTGCAGAATCACGGGGACAGGTACATGATTCATCAAAACAAAGTATAGATTTCCCAAATAATTGATTACTTTTGCAAACGAAAACGATATTGAAGATATGGCAAACGAAATAGAGAAGAGGAATGAGGCTTTCCTGATTTATCAGGATGAAAACGGGATTGCTCGAGTCAATGTAAGATTCGAGGGCGAAGATGTGTGGCTGACCGTAGAGCAGATTATGGAACTGTTTGATGCTTCGCAACAAGACGTGAGTTACCACATTAATCAGATTTATGCCGATGGTGAACAAGATGCGGAACGAACTCACAAAAAATTTTTGTTAGTTCGCCAGGAAGGTAACAGGAGCGTGCGGAGAAACATGAGCCACTACAATCTGGACATGATTATCGCCGTGGGCTATCGTGTGAAATCGCAGGTGGCCACACGCTTCCGCCAGTGGGCTACTCAACATCTGCGTGAATTTATTCAAAAAGGGTTTACGCTGGATGATGACAGGCTGAAAGGGAAAGGCAATAGGTATTTCCGTGAGTTGCTGCAACGCATTAGGGACATCCGAAGTAGTGAGCGCAACCTGTATCAGCAGGTGACGGACATCTTCATTACAAGCATCGACTACGATCCCAACGCCAATCTCACTCGGAAGTTTTTTGCTACGGTTCAGAACAAACTGCACTACGCTGCCCATCAGCATACGGCGGCAGAGGTGATATATGAGCGTGTGGATGCAGAGAAGCCGATGGTGGGCATGACTAATTTTAAGGGTGATTATATCACCAAGGAGGATGTGCAGATTGCGAAGAACTATCTGACGGCAGAAGAATTGACATACTTGAATCTGTTGGTGTCACAGTATTTGGACTTTGCCGAAATTCAGGCTTTGCAGCAGATTCCTATGAGGATGGTGGAGTGGATTGAGAAACTTGACGATCTGATGAAACTCTCTGGTAGACAGTTGTTGGTGGGCAAGGGGACTATCAGTCATGAAGAGGCGAAGAAGAAGGCAATTGCTGAGTTCGAGAAGTATCGTAAGTTGGAGATGCTACAGTATGAAAGTGACTACGACAGGGCCATCAGAGAACTGATACAGAAAGAGAACAGCCTGCCAAAGAATGAGGGATGTTAAGAAATCAATGTGAAGCTGTACGTGAAGCCTTGACGAATGCCCTTTGCCATAGGATGTTCCATAATACAAGTAGTTCTGTCGGCATCGCTATCTATGATAATCGTGTAGAGATTGAAAATACTGGCCATTTGCCAGATGAATTGACTGTTGAGACCATTAAGCACATCAATCCTAATCTCTCAGAGGGATATATTGCTATGCTATACCCGGAAGTTCCAAATCATCCAATGCAATCATACTATCTGACTAAGAAAGGCAGAGAGTTATTGGAACAACTCTAACAAGTGTTATTAGCCTTTTCTTGTTATTTAGGGCGTTATGTAAAGCTTAGTTGTTAATGTTTAGTGGTGCAAAAGTGGTGCATTTGGAGTAAAAGAAAATCAGCAAGTAATTGATATTCAATTGCTTGCTGATTTTTCTAAAGTGATCCGCTTGGGGTTCGAACCCAAGACCCCAACATTAAAAGTGTTGTGCTCTACCGACTGAGCTAGCGGATCAACCTTATTGATTGCTTTAAAAAGCGGGTGCAAAGGTACGTAAAAAAAATGGTATGACCAAATTTTTAGGCATTTTTTCTCTCTTTTTCTTCTTCAACGACTTTTTGGTAGCATTCGCGGCACAGCGGTTCGTACTCCTGAGTCTCTCCAAGCAGTACGCGGCGGTCGTTGTCTACCAGCCGGTGGCTGACGTAGGCCAGGTTGCCGCACTTGACGCAGATGGCGTGTACCTTGGTGACGTCGTCGGCGATGGCGCAAAGGGCAGGCATGGGGCCGAAGGGTGCTCCTTTATAATCCATGTCGAGGCCGGCGATGATGACGCGTATGCCGCGATTGGCCAGTTCGTTACAGACGTCGACAAGTCCCATGTCGAAGAACTGTGCCTCGTCGATGCCAACGACGTCGATGTCGCTCGAGAGCAGCAGGATGCTGGCCGACGAGTCGAGGGGCGTTGACGGGATGTGGTTCTGGTCGTGGCTGACGACGTCTTCCTCCGAGTAGCGCACGTCGATGGCAGGCTTGAAAATCTCCACTTTCTGTTTGGCAAACTTGGCACGTCTCAGACGGCGGATTAGTTCCTCGGTCTTACCCGAGAACATGGAGCCGCAGATGACTTCTATGCGGCCGGGATGATGGGACTCTCCGTTGATATTGTTGTTCATATTGCTTGCAAAATTACAAATACGTTTTAAAAATTGCAAAGAAATGGCCACTTTTTTTGCATTTCTTGAGATTTTTACTACATTTGCCCGCTGAATGGGAATATTGTATATCGTTCCGACGCCTGTAGGCAATATGGAGGATATGACCTTGCGCGCCATCCGCATCCTGAAAGAGGTCGATTTGGTGCTGGCAGAGGATACCCGAACGTCGGGTGTCCTGTTGAAGCATTTCGATATCAAGAATCAGTTGCTGTCTCACCATAAGTTCAATGAGCATGGTACGTCGGCGGGCATCGTCAGTCGTCTGTTGGCAGGACAGGACGTAGCCCTTATCAGCGATGCCGGCACGCCAGGCATCAGCGACCCGGGGTTCTTCCTGGTCCGTGAGGCTGTCAAGGCGGGAGTCGAGGTTCAGACGCTGCCAGGGGCTACGGCCTTTGTTCCGGCGCTGGTGAGTAGCGGCCTGCCTTGCGACCGTTTTGCGTTTGAGGGCTTCCTGCCACAGAAGAAAGGCCGTCAGACAAAGCTGCTGAGTCTGGCCAATGAGGAGCGTACGATGATTTTCTATGAGTCGCCCTATCGTCTGCTCAAGACGCTCGAACAGTTTGCCGAGGCTTACGGTGCCGAGCGCCGTGTGAGTGTCTGCCGAGAGATTTCGAAGATTCACGAGGAGAGCGTCCGTGGCACGTTGGCTGAGGTCATTGCCCATTTCCGCGAGCACGAGCCGAAAGGCGAGATTGTCATTGTGTTGGCGGGAAAGACGAAAGAAGAGAAGAAAGAATCATAAATAATAAACTGTTATGAAGAAATTAGCATTATTTTGTGTATGTGTGCTGGCTCTTGCCAGCTGTTCTGAGGGTCAGCAGAAGACAGACACTGCTTTGTCCCAGCGTGTTGATTCGCTGTCACAGATTATAGCCCAGAAGGACAACGAGATTAACGACATGATGAGCACCTTCGGTGAGATAGAGGAGGGTTTCCGTGCCATCTCCGAGGCTCAGGACCGCGTTGCCGTGGCAAAGAGCGGCGAGGGCGCCAACACGAAGGAGCGTCTGCGTGAGAACATCCAGTTCATCCAGAACACGATGAAGCAGAACAAGGAGCTCATCAACAAACTGAAGCAGCAGCTTCGCGAGAGCAGTGTCAAGGGCGATGCCCTGCGCAAGCTGGTCGACAGCATGCAGAAGGAGCTGGAGGATAAGGAGCAGCAGATGCAGCAGTTGCGTGCCGAGTTGGACTCTAAGGAGATTCACATCATGGAACTTGACGAGCAGGTGGCCAATCTTAACAACGACGTGGCTGAACTGACCACCGAGAACACGCAGCGCGCCGAGACCATCTCTACGCAAGACAAGCAGTTGAACACAGCTTGGTTTGTCTTCGGTACGAAGAATGAGCTGAAGGAGCAGCAGATCCTTGTCGACGGTAAGGTGCTGCAGTCGAGCTTCAACAAGGAGTACTTCACCAAGATTGACATCCGCGTCGACAAGGAGATCAAACTCTACAGCAAGTCGGCTGAGATTCTGACGTCACATCCGTCGAGCTCCTACACCCTTCAGCGCGATGCCAACAAGCAGTATGTGCTGCGCATCACCGACCCGCAGCTGTTCTGGTCGACGAGCAAGTATCTGGTAGTTCTCGTCAAGTGATATAGGCATGCCTATGAGACATGTCGCCGGATTAGCCAAGACGTCCTGCGTCTTGGCTTTCTTCTTCTGTCTGGTAGCTGCCTGTACGGAGGATAAGAGCAGTAGCGGTGTCATCCTGACATCGCCGGCAGCCATTGAGCTCTATCCCGTGGCCAACCAGACGGGTACCGTCAGCTTTAGTGCCTCGTCCAGCTGGAAGGCTACCTGTACGGCAAACTGGCTCGTCGTCACGCCGAGTCAGGGCGGCGCCGGCGACAATACTATTAAGGTGACGACCGCCTCAATCAACCGTACAAAGGCCACCCGTAGTGCCCAGCTGATGATTACGTCGGGAGGCTCCCAGAAGAGTGTCACCATCGTGCAGAGTGGCAAGTACGCCATGTTCCTGCAAGAAGAGACCATGCAAGGGCCTGAAGGCGGGCGGATCACGTTGCCCTTTGTCAGCAACCTGGAGCAGGATGACAACCTGCAGGTCTCTTATCGTGACGTGGACTGGATAGGTTGGGCCGACGCATCGCGCATAACCCGCAGTGAGTGGCGCGGCCAACTGCCTGACCTGATTCTTCAGCCCAACACGACGACGGAGACAAGGACAGCACTTTTTGTGCTGACGATGGGTACGCCCGATGGCCAGTGGCTCGGTCTCGACACCATCTTTGTCCACCAGCTCAGCTATTACGATGATTACGAGTCTACCGACTATTCTGCCGACGGCATGGTGACCCTTCTGCAGCAGGCAACAATGGGACGTGGCATTAATGTCGTTATGATGGGCGACGGCTTTGCCGACCGCGATATAGCTGACGGCACTTATATGCAGGTCATGGCGAAGACGCTTGAAAATCTGTTCAGTGAAGAACCCATCCGTTCGCTGCGCCACTATTTCACCGTCTATGCCGTGACAGTTGTTTCGAAGAACAGTGGGGTGAACGTGGGCGGTACCTCCATGCGTTCAACGGCTTTCAGTACCGTGCCCAGCCTGACGGACTCCAATATATCCTGCGATGAAGAGAAGATAGAAGAATACCTGAGGAAAGTTTCTGGCTTTGACATCCGGAACACACAGTCCATTGTCGTCCTCAACTGCCACTCCCATAATGGGGTCACCTATTGGTATACCAGCCAGAATCGCCAGCCGTTGCACTATTCCCTGGCCCTGTGCCCTGTCATTGACAGTTTGGAGAGTGAGACATTCCGTCAGGTGCTGACCCACGAGGCTGTTGGCCACGGTCTGGCCAAGTTGGGCGACGAATATGGCTATGAGAGACAGGGTAGGGCCACCGACGAAGTGCTGAGTAACCTTGACGATATGCATAACTATGGCTGGCTGACCAATGTAGACTCAAGTAGTGATCCGTCTGCCGTTGGCTGGAGTTGGTTCATTGGCAACGCCCGGTTCCAGAACGAAGCCATCGGCGTCTACGAGGGCGGCTACACATACGTTTCCGGCGTTTACCGGCCTACGGAGGAGAGTATGATGAACTCCAACCAGAGTCCCTTCAACGCTCCCAGCCGTCGTGCTATATATAATAAGGTGATGGAGTTGGGCGAGGGGCGCACCGACGTGTCGTACGACGAGTTTGCCGTCTTCGACGCCCAGCATAAGCCCGAACGCTGGAACTACAGCACCACCCGCAGCCAGACACCGTGGCAGCACTGGCGTCCGGCGCCGCCACGCGTGAAGCGTCTGGATATGTAAGATTCTTGACTGTCATTGTCAGAGCCGCTTGAGCCATAGCTCCAGAAAATGGTCGTAGACGGCGTAGCCCTTGGGGGTGCGGCTGACGAGATCCTTGTCGGTCAGCACGTCAAGAGCTGTCTTGACGCTGCTGGAACTTGGCAGGTCGTACTTCCTGATAAACTCGCTGCCCATCGGGCTTTCCACGAAGTTCTCCTTGGCAATGGCCTTGAGCACTGAAAGCTGATTGTCGGTAAGGAATGTCACGAGCTCTTCATACTGTACGGTGTAGCGGCTGACGATATGGGCTATGGCTTCACGCAGCTGTGCTTCGCTCCTGACGTTTTTCTCTGTTTCGTAGAGCCGGTTCAGTACGAGCTGCATGCTTCGGGTAATACCGTTGAGCCGCTGATACATGTAGTGGAACACGTCTTTGCTGAGACTGCCTTTCTTTGCCTCGCAGAAGCGGCGGGCGAAGTCATAGTAGATTTCCTCGTGCAGGGGCTCCAGTCCCATTGACACTGTACTCTGATAGAAAGGGCGGTCGGCGGAACTGAATATCTGAGCCATCAGATGACGCTTGCTGCCAGAGAATACGAAGTGGGCGTTGGGCACGAACTGGATATGGGAGCGCAGCAGTGCCTCGATACCCTCCTCAGGATACTTGGTTATTTGCTGGAATTCGTCGATGGCAATGTATATCTGACGGCCGCTTGTCCTCAGATAGTCGAAAATGGTCTTGAGACTCATGGCCGACTGTGACGGCTCGATACTAACTGACACCGTGGGGAGGCCAGTCATGGGGTCGGCACTGAACACGGGGCGCCACGAGCCGAAGAACTCCAGAAGCCGCTTCAAGGCTTTCTGCTCACGCGAAAGTACGTCTTGTGCAATGGCGTTGCCCAATAGTTGTACGAAATCATGCTGGTTTTTGGTCGCAAAAATGTCGATATAGATGCAAACGGCATCCTTCTCCTTGCTTTTTAGCTGCCAAAAAGCATTCTTAATAAGTCCTGTTTTACCAATTCTGCGGGGAGAAATGAGTACTGTATTACGTCCGTTTTGCAGGTTTGCTATCAATTCTTCTGTCTCCACAATGCGGTCGCAGAAATACTTTGGACTTACAAAACCCTGATAGATAAAGGGGTTCTGAAGTGTTTCGCCGTTTTTCTTTGCCATAAGCCAGTGTCTTTTATTCAGTATTTCATTACGGGATTCCCGCTGCGGAATTTCCGTTACGGAATTTCCGCAATGCAAAGGTACGACAAAAGAAGTGAACCACCAAATGTTTTTAGTTTTTTTCAGATATAAACAGAGCCGCAACGACTGATGCGCTGCGGCTCTGCAAATCTAATCCTGTATAGTATGTAATACCTTATTTGTTGAACGGATAGAAAACCAGCAGATGTACCCTTGTTCTACGAGGCTTTCTTGGCAAAGGTTAACGCACTGGGCCACAGTAGCCCGCAGACTACGCTGACTTACCTTCGCGAGATAAACGACCACCGCCTGATGGAGGCCAACAGTCGTATTGTGCAACTGGTTTGAAATCGTACTTGCATGATTTCCCGTAAGTCAAAGATCGCTTTGCCCGCGTTTGGAGGCTTGTTGATAAAGTAGTTTGTCACTCTTCGTACCAGCGGCGCCAAGTGAAACGAGGCAGACGCGTCTGGCAGTTTGTGCGGTGACGGTGTGGGACAGACGGTGCACAGAAGAACCTCTTATAAGGTTTAACGCGACGACTCGATCTGTCCGAATTGCGGCTGCAAAGTTACGCATTTATGACGACCGGCACAAGACGTCGGGGTGGGTCAGAAGAATCCTAAAACACGAACTTGCTGATAGTCAATGCAGTTCACCGGTCATAGCTGAAATCCTATAGTTCAGCGTAGGGGGGCATTTAATCTCTTAAAACTTCTGTGGTGACACCTGGCGCACCTGACACTTAACTTACTGATTATCAGTGTTGTTCTTTCTGGATGGAAGTCGCACCTGAGCTGACACCTGAGGTAGCACCTAAGTTTATTCCAGAAGAAGGAAGACCGTGAAATGTTTCACAATCGTGCTTGAAAAAAATGGGCGTCTCGTAAAAAAAATATAAGCCTCTCGTAAAAAAATAACGGCCGTTTAGAAATGTTTCACGGTTGTTGGTAAAGGAGAGGGGAGGTGGTGCGGCCTTTGGTGCGACCTTTGGTGCGACCAACGTTTAAGAATTAGATGTTGATAATCAACGGATTAAGTGTCAGGTGCGTCAGGTGTCACCACAGAAGTTTTAAGAGATTAGGCAAGGTGAATAAGTTGGCACATCATATATGAATGGTCTGCTTCTGAAAGCTGGGATTGGAAACGTAAAATCGGCGCAAAATGTCAAAAAGAAGGACAATAATGTGATTTTTTTATAATTTTATTCGTTTTTTTAATTTTTATATATTACCTTTGCAAACTGAATTGGCGTGAAACCACTCTACCTCGTGCGCCGAGGCGTACATGTTATATAAGGTACACGCGCGAAATGAATCATTAATATATTATAAACCAAAAAACGAGAGAGAATTATGAAAAAAAGACTAACGATGTTAATGGCAACAATGCTGCTCTGTATAGTAGCTGTTGCCCAGACAAAAGTCAACGGAACGGTACTCTCACAAGAGGACGGCCAGCCGATTATCGGTGCTGCCGTTCGCGTTGAGGGCGCCAAGACCGGTATGTTGACTGATGTTAACGGCCGTTTCTCTGTGACGTTGCCTCAAGGTAAGACACAGATTACAGTGTCATACTTAGGCTATGAGTCGAAGACGGTTGCCGCCAAGAACGGTATGCGCGTGTTCCTGAAGCAGGATGCCAAAGCCCTCGACGATGTGATTGTCGTTGGTTATGGTACGCAGCGCCGCGAGGCTAAGACGGGTTCTATCACGACCGTCTCTGGTAACGAGATTGCCGATATCCCTGCCACTTCGCTCGACAAGATGCTCGGTGGTAAACTGGCCGGTGTTACCATCACCCAGCAGTCTGGCCAGCCGGGTTCTATGTCAAGCATCCGTATCCGCGGTAACAGCTCTATCAATGCCGGTAACGACCCTCTGTATGTGGTTGACGGTATTCCCATCATGAGCGGTAACGATGCTGAGATGACGAACACGTCGAACCCTATTGCCACCATCAACCCCGACGATATCGAGTCAATCACCGTGCTGAAGGATGCTGCTGCAGCTTCTGTCTACGGTTCGCGTGCTGCTAACGGTGTCATCCTGATTACCACCAAGAGCGGTAAGGAGGGCAAGTCGGTGTTCACCGTGCGTGCCAAGTACGGTGTGTCGTCGCTGGCTAATGACAATGACTACGGCGTGATGACCGGTCAGGAACTGCTGGAGTATCAGCGCGACGCTGTCAGAAATGCCGGTAAGAATCCTGACGATCCCACAGCCGGCGCTTCTTACTATCGTCCCTACGAGCTGCTGACCCGTCCTCAGACCAACTGGATGGACCACTTCACCCGTCAGGGCAAGACCCAGGAGTATGAGATTACCATGTCGGGTGGCTCTGCCAAGACCAAGTACTACAACTCACTGTCGTATCACAAGACCGACGGTATCTACTACGGTGTCGACTTCGAGCGTATGCAGGGTCGTATCAACGTAGACCACGAGATACTCTCGAACCTGAAGACCGGCACCCGCGTCAACCTGGGCTACACCGAGGCCAACGACGTGCCGATGCAGTCGCTCTACTATTCTAACCCTGCCTTCGCCGGTATGACCATCCTGCCTTGGACGCCTGCAATGGATGAAAAGGGTAACTTCAACTCGAACATTCCCGAGAACTCTAACTCGAACCCCCGTGCCACGGCAGCCTACGACGACCAGTGGCAGAAGACCTACTTCGTCAATGCTAACTTCTACCTGGAGTGGAAGCCCATCAAGCAGCTGACCCTGAAGACCACCAATGCCGCTGAGCTCAAGTTCGTCGAGAGCCGCCGCTACTGGTCGAAGGAAGCCCATAACAACGCTACGGGCTACCCCGAACTGCAGATGATTGACAGCCAGCGCCGCAATCTGACGACCTCGAATACCGCAACGTGGGAAGACACCTATTTCGAGAAGCATAACCTCCGCGTCCTGCTCGGTCAGGAGGCCAACCACTACCACTATCAGTATCTGTACGCTATGGCCGAGAACCTGAACCCGCAGATTCCCTACCTGCGTTCTGGCGACTCGTCGAACCATCCTGTTGAAGACTACGATATGAACCGCACGATGCTGTCATACTTCGGCATCCTCGACTACAACTTCGACTCACGCTACTACCTGCAGGCCAGTATCCGTACCGACGGTTCGTCGCGTTTCGGTGAGAACAAGCGCTGGGGTACGTTCTGGTCGGTAGGTGCCAGCTGGAACATCCACAACGAGGCCTTCATGAAGGATGTGAGCTGGCTCGACATGGGTAAGCTGCGCGCCAGCTACGGTGTCAACGGTAACGATAACATTGCCGACTACCAGCAGTACGGTACTTACAGCACCAGTGTCTACAACGGTCTGACCGGCCTGCGTCCCTCGACGCCCGCCAACCCCGACCTGTCGTGGGAGAAGAACTACGCCTGGAACATCGGTCTCGACTTCCGCTTCCTGAAGCGCTTCTCGGGTAGCATCGATGTCTACTCGCGTAAGACCGAGGACATGCTGCTCGACAAAGCTCAGTCGTCTACTTCTGGCTTCAACACCGCTACCGTGAACGTCGGTTCTATGCGTAACACGGGTGTTGAGTTCCAGTTCGACGCTGACATTATCGACAAGAACGATTGGAAGTGGACTGCCGGCTTCAACATTGCTCACAACAAGACGAAGATCCTCGAGCTGGCCGGCGACGAGATGATGACCTACTACACGGAGAATGGCGACGCTGAGAGCCGTCTGAAGCACATCGTGGGCGAGTCGATGCTCACCTTCTGGCTGAAGGACTATGCCGGCGTGAACCCCGTCAACGGTGAGGCTCTCTGGCGCGACAAGAACGGCGAGCTGACCAATGACTACAATGCTGCTGCCGAGGTGAAGAGCGGTAGCCCCGAACCTACCTACACGGGTGGTGTGAACACCACCGTGAGCTGGAAGGGTCTTCAGCTGAGCATTGTCGGTGAGTTCAAGGGTGGCAACAAGGTGATGATCATCGAGAACCGCTACCTGACCTCTGACGGTAACCAGATGTCGATGAACCAGCAGAAGCACGCTCTCGACTATTGGAAGAAGCCGGGCGACACGGGCGTGAACCCCAAGCCTATTGCCGGTAATGCTACTAACTCATACAGCTACTCTTCAAACCGCTTCATTGAGAAGGGCGACTACTTCCGTATCAAGGATATCACACTGTCATACCAGTTGCCTAACACCCTGCTCAACAAGGTGGGCCTGAAGTCTACCCGCATCTATGCCAGCGGTCTGAACGTCTATACCTTCCACGACGTGAACTTCTGGGATCCCGAGCGTGGCGTCGACGGTATGGGCTATGGTATCTATCCTGTCTCTAAGTCATTTATCGTAGGTCTCGACCTGTCGTTCTAAGAAGAATTGAAGAATTTGAATCATTGAAAAATTGAAGTAAGATATGAAAAAGACAATTATAGGACTGGCACTCATTGCCACCGCTGGCACGTTCACTGCTTGCAACGGCTTCCTTGAGGAAGAGCCGCTGATGAAGCAGAGCAACGAGCTTACCTTTGCCACTTACGAAGGCTTGAACCAGGCTGGTGCTGCCATCTATGGTATGATGCAGAGCGATGCTTGGTACGACGGACAGTTTGTACTGCAGTCAGAACTGCGCGGCGGTAACGCCAAGAACCCGCTTTCGATTCCCGGTTCCGGCCGCTATCGTCAGGATGCACAGTGGAACTACAGCGAGACCAACACCTCGTCGCTGTGGACCTATGCATACTATACCATCTCATGGTGTAACAACATTATTAACAGTCTGGAGACCACTGACAAGGGTGACGCTACAGCTCAGGATCTTAACAACCTGAAGGCCGAGGCTCTGTTCATGCGTGCTCTCTGCCACTTCGAGCTCGTCATCACCTACGCCCAGCCTTACAAGGCCGGCCGCGACAACCTGGGTGTCCCCGTCGTGCTGAAGACCGAGAACGGACAGCCCAGCCGTAACAAGGTGGGTGAGGTCTACGACCAGGTCGTCAAGGACCTGCTGGAGGCTGAGAGCTTGATTAGCGACAACTTCAAGCGTAGTGGCGTCGACGACAATGCCGCTGTGGCTTCAAAGCCCGCTATCCAGGCACTGCTCTCGCGTGTTTACCTCTATATGGAGAACTGGCAGGGTGCTGCTGACTATGCTACGAAGGTTATCAACAGCGGCAAGTATGCCTTGGCTTCTGGCGACGACTACCTCAACATGTTCAGCGCTGCTACCGCTCCTGAGGGTGGCGAGATTATCTTCGAGGTTTATGGTTCGAAGAAGAATGGCTACTGGGACGGTTCCGGTTGGACTCACCTGGCCTACATCACCAGCTGGGGTAACGGTAACGACGGTTCTGGCGACGTGTGCGCCACGACTGACCTGGTGAACCTCTACGAGGCTGGCGACATCCGTCTGAAGCTGTTCGCAAAGAACGAGAACGATAACCTCATCCTGAAGTACAAGGGTAAGGAGGGTTCGGTGCCCCGCGAGACCAACGTGCCCGTCCTCCGTCTGTCGGAGATGTACCTGAACCGTGCCGAGGCTATCCTCAACGGTGCTTCCGTCAGCGGTGCTACTGCTCGTGGCGACCTCGAGGCCATCGCCTCCAAGCGTGGCGCCACCGTTCCTGCTGCTATCAACGTGCAGGTTGAGCG
>Ga0256405_10005359_pt1 | contig 22333 bp, 24 predicted proteins | sample RumenRJG_02DNA_FD_189096 | JGI IMG/M metagenome (GOLD analysis project Ga0256405, IMG submission 189096) | Bovine rumen microbial communities from Lethbridge, Alberta, Canada - RJG_02 | ecosystem: Host-associated > Mammals > Digestive system > Stomach > Rumen | place: Canada: Alberta... | reverse complement strand
GATTGAAAGTATTACAGGGCAGGAAACCGAAGAAAATAATGCGGCGGAACTTGTAAACACCATTGCGCAGTTTGGCGATTTAGATTACAAAAACGCATTGAGAAACCTTGATGTTACTCAAAAGCGGAAATTGACGCTATTAATTACTAGTACTGATAACAAATATTATCTGAATTTCGATGCGGATGCTTATACTCACATGATAGCAAGAGACAGAGAAAAAGAAGATACCGTAAAGGCAATGGGCGTTATGAAACCTGAATATCTTGAAAAAATGCTCACAAATCTTCCTCCTGATTTGTTACAGGTTGTCTGCACCCAAATCGATACCGAAAAACTTGCAGATTCACTTGTCACAAAATTCCCCGAACTGCTTGCAAAATTGATTGCAGGATAAAATTTAAGCAATACGGTTATCTTTTAAAACCGACAAAGCAAGTTTTAATGCTTCGTCAGAAAACTTCTGCTTCATTTCAATTCGTGGTAAATCAGGGGGTAAAAGAATTTCTTTTACAGTCGTAATTCCGTTATATCTGACAGATGTAAACATCAAGCCGACAGGTTTTTCTGCCGTTCCGCCCGTCGGGCCTGCAATTCCCGTTGTGCAAAGCGCAACATCACAGCCCGTCGCTTTTTGTAAACCCTCTGCCATAGCCTGTGCACACTGCTCACTCACCGCCCCAAAGTTATTTAAAATATCCCAACTGACACCTAAAACCTTATTTTTAGCCTTGTTTGCATAAGTTACAAAATTTAGCATAACATAATCGGAACTGCCCGAAACGTCTGTCAATCGAGAACTTACAAGTCCGCCCGTGCAAGATTCTGCAGTTGCGATAGTCAATTTTTTTTCTTTTAATATTTGCCCTAATTCTTCTTCTAATTTCATAATTTTTACCGTTATTGTGGAGTAATACACGCTCCGATAGCATCAATTAAGCGTTTAACAGGTACGGTTTTGAGCTTCGGATGGGTAATATCTTTGTTTGCATAAGGGATAATAGCCTTTTTAAACCCTGTCATAGATGCTTCATTGAGCATTTTTTCAAGATTATTAACGGGATGAATTTCCCCTGACAGCCCGATTTCACCGATAATTACTGTCTGAGAGTCCACGACAACATCTCTTGCACAGGTTGCAATAGCAAGTGCAATGCCTAAATCCGCACTCGGCTCATCAACCTCAATACCGCCCATAACATTGACATAAACATCTTGCTTGGACAAATTTAATCCCACTCTTTTTTCAAGCACCGCAAGAATTTGCAAAAGTCTGCCGAAATCAACCCCGTTTGCAACACGTCTTGGCGACGGATACGGTGTTGCCCCGACAAGCGCCTGTATTTCCACAAGCAAAGGTCTTGTTCCTTCGTTTGTTACAATAATTGCAGTCCCCGGGATATTTTCCTGCGAACGTTCATTTAAAAACAACTGATTCGGGTTAATAACTTCCTTTAAACCGTTTGCCCCCATCTCAAAAATACCGACTTCACTTGTGTTGCCAAAACGATTTTTCATTGAGCGTAACATTCTGTACGATTTGTACTTATCGCCCTCAAAAGATATGACGGTATCAACCATATGCTCCAAAACCTTCGGGCCTGCAATATTCCCGTCTTTTGTAACGTGGCCGATAACAAGTACGGTTATATTTTTTGTTTTTGCTATCTGCATCAGAATATTACAGCACTCACGAATTTGAGAAACACTTCCGGCACTGCTTTGAACAGTCTGCGAATAAATAGCCTGAATACTGTCTATTACAACCATATCGGGTGAAAGTTCTTCAATCTGCGATTTTATGCTTTCAAGATTTGTTTGGGGGTAAATATAGATAGAACCGCTTTTTACCCCTAATCTGTCTGCCCTCAATTTTAACTGACTTGCGGACTCCTCTGCTGAAACATACAAGACTTTTTTGCCTGAACCTGCAAGCCCTCCGCTTGTCTGCAAAAGTATTGTCGATTTACCTATCCCCGGGTCGCCTGCTATTAAAACAATCGAGCCCTGAACAAGTCCTCCGCCCAAAATTCTATCAAATTCCGAAATCCCCGTACTTACCCTGATTTCTTTTCCGACCTGAATGTCGTTTATCAAAGACGGAGAGCAATCGTTTACAATTCCCTGCGGTGAAATATAAACAGGGCGTTCGCTTTGAACTTCCTCAACGAAAGTTCCCCACGAAGAACACTCAGGACATTTACCCAAATATCCTGCACTTTCATAACCGCAGTTTTGACATACCCATTTTGATTTAACTTTTGCCATAAAAAACTATTTTACGATTCCCAAACCAATTAAGAAGGAGCAAACAATAAATATTGCGCAGAAAATGCCCGTAATTTTATTCAAACCCTTTTCCGCACTCTTTTGTGATGCAAAAATATGAGATGCCCCGCCAATTCCGCCGATTCCGTCACCTTTCGGAGAATGCATTAAAATAAGTAAAATTAACAAAACAGAACATCCTGTTGCTATATACCATAATGTATTTGCCATTTATTTCTTGTCTCCTTTTTTAATGAAGTGCGCTCTTTTTGAATTGAGTTCAATTTTTTCGAAAGTGTAAAGTCTTGCAGGGCGTTTTGAAGATGATTTTGTATATTCATCAAGTTCCACAAGTCCGTCAGTTGAGAGCGCTTTCTTTCTGAAGTTACGTTTGTCGAGTTTCTTCTGCATAATAAGTTCATAAGCCTTTTGCATTTCGGTAAGTGTAAATTTTTCCGGCAAAAGTTGATATGCAACAGGACAAATTTCAAGTCTTTCTCTAGTACGTTTAAGTGAGTATAGGATAATTTCTTTATGGTCAAATGCCAAAGGAGGCAAATCCATAACCTTGTGCCAGCCAAGTTCTGTGGTCGAAACAATTTTTATATCCTCAGAACGGACAAGTGCAAAATAAGCACAGGTAATAACACGACCGTCAGGGTGTCTTAACGGATCGCCAAATGTGTATAACTGCTCAAGATAAATATTATCAACAGCAGTTTTTTCTTTCAAAACCCTCAGTGCCGCTTCATCAAGATTTTCCGATAATCTTACATAACCGCCCGGAATTGCCCATTTGTCTTTAAACGGCTCATTCGTACGTTTTACAAGCAATACCTGCAAAGCATTGTTTTTAATCGTTAAGATTACAACGTCGACGGTAATTTCGTGTGTTTTTGTTTCGTTTACCATTATTAAATCTATCCTCTACCACTACTCATCATATAATAAACATAGAATTTAAAATTAATCAATTTGTAAACCAACTTAACATTTGTTTACAAAAAAAGCAGGATTTAGGCAATTATTTAAAACAAATATACTTTATATATATACAAGGGGATTAACAGGATGTTTATGATGAGTTTTCAACAGAATATAAGTTTCGGAGGATGCAATCCTTTTATGATGGGTTGTTTTAATCCGCGTCTTAATTTCTTTATGGGTATGGCAAGTGCATTTGCAGGTTTACCGATGTATCAGCCGATGATGCCGATGTGCGGATGCTCTATCTTCACTCCGTATATGCCGATGACTTATGCTAATCCTTTTGCAATGGGCGGTTATGGCTACCAAACTCCGCAGGTATATACATATACCCCGCAAACTACAACAACAAATCCGTTTGCAATTACTCCGAACACACCGTCAGTTACAACAACTCCGGAGACACAAACTAAAACGGATAAACCACGCAGTAATGACAATGTCAATGAACCGGAAGCCGCAACCGATAATGAAAGACATCCGCAGGGCATGACTTTAAGCGGAAAAGGCAGAGGAACTCAATACGGGCCTGAATTTTTGAAAAGAGTAAAACAAATTGCAAAAAATATAAACTGCAATTACAGAGATTTGATTGCAATAATGAATTCCGAATCAGGTATTGACTCAAGAACGGTCGGAAGAAACGGTGCAAGCGGTTTAATCTGCTTTATGCCTCAGTTCTATGATGTTGCCAAAATCAGAAAAATGAGTCCGATGGAGCAACTCGATTTGGTTGAACAAACATTTAAAAAGGCAAAACAACAGGCAGGATATGCAGATAATGCAAAATTGAGCAAGGGTGATTTATACGCATTGATATTCTTACCTGCAAGAGCAAATAGAGAAGTTCTTTGCACTAAAGGTGAAAGAGACAAAAACGGCAAACTTTTGAATTATTATGAAAGCAATTCCGCATTAGATTACAACAAAGACGGTAAAATTACCAAAGATGAAATGGCATCAAGAATTGATAGAAAATATGTTTCTGATAATACATTCTTAGCATAAAAAACAATAACTTAATTTTTGTTCATAATTGCGCATATTTTCTTGTACTTTTAATCTTTTTACAATAGTATATTGTTAAGATTACGCTTATTGTGTAATTTTATGTTTTAGGATTAAAGTATAAGAGGTAAATAGCAGTGGAAAACATCGTAGCAGACTTATTTGCAGGTAAACAGGATACAAGTGCAAGTCCAAACAGCGGAGTAAATTTCAGAGCAAATATTAACCCTGCAAATATAAAAGTTGTAGGTGTCGGCGGAGGCGGAGGCAATGCCGTTAACCGAATGATTAGAGCAGGATTATCCGGTGTTGAATTTTGGTTGATGAATACTGACCTTCAGGCATTGGCACAGGGACAGACACAAAACAGAATACAACTTGGTTCATCATCAACTCAGGGCTTAGGCGCAGGGAACGAACCGTCAGTCGGGGAAAAATCTGCAGAAGAAGCACAACAGGAAATTACAAGAGCATTAGACGGTGCTGATATGGTATTTATCACTGCAGGTATGGGAGGCGGAACAGGAACAGGCGCCGCTCCGGTTGTCGCAAAAATTGCAAAAGAACTTGGTATTCTGACTGTTGCGGTTGTTACAAAACCGTTTACCATGGAAGGCCCGAAAAGACAAAAACAGGCAAATGAAGGACTTGATAAATTAAAAGAATATGTTGATTCCGCTATTGTTATTCCGAACGATAAATTACTGCAGGTTATTGACAGACAGTGTTCTCTTATGGAATCCTTCCGAATTGTTGACGATGTTTTATTAAAAGGTGTTCAGGGATTAACTGATATTATCACCATTCCGGGGAACATAAACGTCGATTTTGCCGATGTTAAAACGGTTATGTCAGAATCAGGTTCGGCAATTATGGGTATCGGTAAAGCACAGGGCGAAGGCAGAGCGGTCAAAGCGGCTCAGCAGGCTATCAATTCACAACTTCTTGAATGTGATATCAACGGGGCTTCGGGCGTTATTGTTAATGTTACCGGCGGTCCTGATATCAGTCTGCTTGAAATCAACGATGCTGCTTCAATTATCCACGATGTAGTACTTGATGATGCAACGGTTATTTTAGGAACAGCAATAAATAATGAAATTAAAGACGGTTCAATTCAAATTACCGTTATTGCAACAGGTTTTGAATTGAGAAATAACTCCTCTGCGCTCAATGTAACCTCTTTCGGTTCTTCAAACAGAGCATTTGACGGGGATATTTCAAAATTAAATCCGCAGGATTATTTCTCCGGAGCATTCAATTCTCAGCCAAAATCAGTTATGGATAACGGAAATTCAAGCAAAAATTTCACCAATATTGAAATTCCTGATTTTCTAAAAAGATAATATTCTGAATAATAAATAAAAAAGGGCAGAATTTCGGTTCTGCTCTTTTTATTCGCTCAGAATTGATATATTCATCATCTCTATATCGTCATAATCAAGATGGTTGCTTGCATAAGTATTATGCCCTGTTTTTATGGTAATTTGATTTTTTGCATCTGCTTTTATTAGCGAATTTGGAATTTTTATCCTTTGCCCGTCGCCATTGATTTTAATTTCACCGATTTTTTGGTTATTAAAAAAGACTTCTGTCGGAGTTGAATAGGCGGAAGTACGGATTTTATTCTGCCCCATTTTCTTTGCAAGCAGGGTATCAAGTCCGCAAATTGAGCCTATACACAAATAATTAGTACTTTTTTTTGCATTTTCGGTCATAATAAAATCTTTTGAATAACTTGCGCCGGAGGATTTGAGTTTAAAATCGCCTGCAGATGCGGAATTTTTAGAAAAACTGTTATCTCCAAGGTGAATTATTTCGGAATCAAGATTTATATCGAATGGTTCAGAACGTGCAATTTCAATTTGCATCGGATTACTCAGACTGTGATTGTTATTAATAGTGAGTGAAAACGGTCTGTAACCTTCTTTTTCAACGTTTAAAATCGTCGGTTGCTTGATTTTTATATCAGGCAGTTCAAAATTTCCGTTCATGTCCGAAAAAGTGCGGAATTTTTGCTGAGGAATAGAAATTTTTGCAAACTCTACGGGTTGTTTTGTTTTGGAATCAATAATTTTGTTACTTTCCTGCTGACCGATTTTTGTAACCCCGCCCGAATAAGTGGTTGCGCTCACAGGTAATGATAAATATATTAAAAACAAAATTAAAATTTTCAGTTTACGCATATTAAAGTTATGAATAAAATAATCAATAAAAAATATTCCCTTTGAGGAACTTCAAAAGAGTAATTATAATTTTTTGTTGAAAAATAATATTTTTTTGATAATATGGATATACGGATACCGCAAGCCGGTGTGATGGAATTGGTAGACGTGCCAGACTCAAAATCTGGTGGGGTTCACGCCCCGTGTCGGTTCGACCCCGACCACCGGCATACTAAAAAGCAGACTTCTTTTGAAGTCTGTTTTTTAGTGCGGTGGTCAAGCGGGTAGAACAGAACTTTCGGTTCGGCGACCGCCGAGCAGAGGCTGGAGCCGTCGGCGAAATCGTCAAACGGTCGGCTAGACAAATGAGCCGACGCGAAAGCCGTCCCATGCGAGGCGGTCAAGAAAGATAATTATATATTTACCAACTGCGAGCAACTCAAGACAGCCCCCGACCACCTGCAAATTAAAAAAAAGTTCCTCTTTTGAGGAACTTTTTTTACAATTGTATTTTTTACTTCATCTGCGAATTTGCACCGCTGATGACTTCAATAATTTCGTTTGTAATCGCTGCCTGACGGAGTTTGTTATATTCAATGGATAAATCGTGAATTATTTTTTCGGCATTAGTTGTAGCAGCAGACATTGCGGTCATACGAGAGGCAAGTTCGCTTGCTTTTGCCTCTAATAGTGCCTGATAGAAAGTATCTGTTATATACATCGGAACAACTTTCTGCAAAATGTGATGCATATCCGGAGTAAATTCCATAAGCGGTTCAACAATATTATCCGTTATCCTCTCGTGAACATCTTTAACTCCATCAAGCGGTAAAACAGCCCACGTGTCAACACTGTAACTTACCATATTACGAAATCTTGTCGTTATAATTTCAATTTTGTCAATTCTTCCGTCAACGTAGTATTCTGCCAAATCTTCGGCAATTTCTCTTGCGCCCATGGCATCAGGAGTTTCAACAACAGAAAAATATTTCTTTTCGATGGCACAATTCAGAGCAGTCAGGCGTCTTTGAAGCATAGAAACACCCTTTTGACCTGCTACAAAAACTTTAACATCAATTCCCTGTTCTTTTAATTCTTTTATTCTTTTAATGGTTGCTTTTACGACATTTGAACTGTACGCACCGGCAAGCCCTTTGTTTGAAGTTATCGCAAACAAACCGACTGCCCTGAATTCTCTTTTTTCAAGAAGTTTGGGGTAATTATCGACGGCACGTTTGATTTTTAAGGTTTCCGAACTGAATGAGCCGACAGAATTTAAAAGTTTTTCAAACATGTGGTAAAGTTCCATTGCATAAGGACGTGAAGCCTTAACTGCGGTTTCAGAGGCGCGCACTTTTGCTGAAGCAACCATCTTCATTGCTCTTGTAATTTTTTTAGTGCTTTGAACACTGTTTATTCTCTTTTTTATGCTTTTTAAACTTGACATATTTTCCCTTTAAAACTTTCTGCCCCTTTAAAGGGGAAGTGCGCCGTTAGGCAGGTTATGGTCAGATTCTGAATCGAGTTCAGAATGACCGTTATTTAAAATGTTGCTTTAAACGATTCTAATGCCTCTTTTAGTGCTTTTTTATCCTCATCAGACAAAGCATCGCCTGCGTTTAATCTTTCCGATAATTCGGTCATATTGGCATCAAACCATATAAACCAGTCTTTTTTGAACTTCTGAATTCTGGAATTTTCAATATCGTCCAAAACACCTTCGTTTGCCGCAAAAAGAATGGAAATCTGTTGCGCAACGCTCAAAGGATTATACTGTAACTGTTTTAAGACTTCTGTCAGTTTTTCCCCTCTTAACAGTTGTTTTTTTGTTGAGGCATCAAGGTCTGATGCGAACTGTGCAAATGCTTCAAGTTCACGATACTGTGCAAGTGCAAGTCTTAGCGTTCCTGCAACCTGTTTAATACCTTTAGTCTGCGCCGCACCGCCGACACGGGAAACCGAAATTCCTGCGTTAATTGCTGGTCTTTGACCTGAATTAAACGCATCACTTTCTAAGAAAATCTGCCCGTCAGTGATTGAAATGACATTTGTCGGAATGTATGCAGAAACATCACCTGCCTGAGTTTCGATTATAGGTAATGCTGTAATACTGCCTCCGCCAAGTTCATCATTTAGTTTAACCGCGCGTTCTAACAGCCTTGAGTGCAGATAGAATACATCTCCGGGGTATGCTTCACGCCCCGGCGGTCTTTTAAGAAGCAAACTCATAGCACGGTAAGCCTGAGCGTGTTTTGACAAATCATCATAGACTATCAAAACATCTTTGCCCTGCTCCATAAATTCTTCTCCGATAGTAACACCTGCAAACGGTGCGATATACTGCAACGGTGCAGATTCATCAGCAGTTGATGAAACGATAATGGTATAAGCCATTGCACCGTATTCTTCCAAAGTTTTTGCAAGATGTGCAACAGTTGAAGCCTTTTGACCGATAGCAACATAGATACAAATTACATTTTTGCCTTTTTGGTTAATAATAGTATCAATAGCGATAGCCGTTTTACCTGTCTGACGGTCGCCGATAATAAGTTCTCTCTGCCCTCTGCCGATAGGTGTAAGTGCATCAATAGCCGTCAAACCCGTTTGCAAAGGCTGACAAACCGAACGTCTTGTAACAATCCCCGGAGCAACCCTTTCTATCGGTCTTGTCTTTTCATAAGGGTAATCGCCTTTTCCGTCAAGAACTGCACCCGTCGGGTCAACAATTCTTCCTATAAGACCATCACCGACAGGAACTGATGCGATTCTGCCAGTAGTTTTGACCGTCGTACCTTCTTTAATATCGGTGTATTCTCCTAAGATTACGACACCGACATTATCTTCTTCAAGGTTCATTGCGATACCCAAAGTGTCATGGCCGTCGTCAAACTGAACAAGTTCGTTTGCCATAACATTACGCAATCCGTAAACTCTTGAAATCCCGTCGCCGACTTCTAAAACCGTGCCGGTGTTTGAAACTTCAGTTTGAAGTTCATAATTTTCTATCTTGCTTTTAATAATTGAACTGATTTCATCTGGTTGTATTAGTGCCATTATCTGCTCCTATTTCATTACTTTGCTAAAATTTTCTATCTTGTTTTTAAGACTTGAATCAATAACTGTATCATTTATTTTGAATATTAAACCGCCGATAATTTCCGGCTTGATATCCCAAACAGGCTCTACTTTTTTATTCAGTTTTGTTTCAAGTTTTAGTATAATTCTTTGTTTATAATCTTGGTTCAATTCGACTGCCGAAACAATTTGAACTACGCTTACACCGGAATTTTCGGCAGAAATCTGCTCAAACGAAGCCAAAATTTCATTAAGTAAATTTATTTTGTTCTTCTTAGTCAGGATATATAAGAAATTAACAAGTTTTTCATCAATTTTTCCGCCAAAAATCGCAGTTATAATTTCATTTTTCTTACCTGAATTGACAGATGAATTTGATAAAATCGCTCTTAAATCTCCTGATTTTTCAAATACTTCAATAATCTGCTTTAAGTCATTTATTATAACATCTTTATCAAGTGCGAGTTCGGCAAGGGCGTTCGCATATATTTTTGATGCCTGTGATATAAATCTCGTCATAATACCACCTCATCAAGTTTTGCAATACTTTCTTCAATAAATTTGTCGTGCATTTGCGGATTTTTTGTGAGTTCCTGAATAATATCATACATCGCAAACTCAACCGATTTAACGCCAAGTTTTGAAATCAGGGCGGAAGTGGTATGTCTTTGTTCAGCATTTAAAATGTTTTGGGTATTTTTTTCAATATTAGAAATTTTCTGCTCGGTTTCGAGCGCAATTTGTTTTGATAAAGAATCGGATTTTTGCACTGCAACATTTGCAATGTTTTCAAGTTCCTGCGGAAGTTTTGAATAATCCTCATCAGCCTGTTTAAACTCAACATCTGCCTGCTCTTTTGCCGTTTTTGAATTATTAATTTCAGATACGACTTTATCTCTCATTTTTTCCAAAACTGCACCGACATCAACTTTTGCGCAAATAACAATAATTATAAGCATAAAAATTGCAAAATTAAAAAGATTTGAATGTAAAATCAAATTAAAAACATCAGCCATTCGCCTGCCCTCCAAATAACTTATCTTTAATCATTTGTGCGTACTGTCTGATATTTTCACTCAAATTTGCCTCTGTTATTTCGCTTTCACTTTTGAGTTTTTCCTTTTGTTCTGCTAAATACTCAACGCTTTTAATTTTTTCATCACGAAGTTTCTGCGCACTCTCATCATAATCTTTTTTCAGTTTTGAATCCACCTCATTTTTTGCCTGAGCCTTAGCCCTGGCAAGTTCCTGAGCCCTTTTTTCTAAAATTGATTTTGTATGAAGTTTTGCATCTTCGCCTGCTTTATAATTCGTTTCAATCAGTTCTTTTCTTTCATCAACAATTTTTTCCAAAGGGCGATAGAGTATAACATTCATCAAAAAAGTGAATGTTATAAAACTTATTGCTGTTATAAGAAAAGTTGCGTTGAATTCCATTTAGTTTAACCCATCATACCTGCAAGTTTCAATGCGATAATCAAAGCGTAAATTGCGCAGGCTTCAGCCATTGCAGCACCGATTAAGAAGAATACCAGTGCTTTTGTTGCAACTTCCGGTTGTCTTGACATTGCTTCCATCAAACCTTTTGTTGCAACACCGATACCCAAACCTGCACCGACTGCACCAAATCCTATTGCAATACCTGCGCCTAATTGTGCTAATTCTGCTGTCATAATTTTTCTCCTTTTATTATTTTATTCCTCTTGTATAGCCGTTGATACATAAACCATTGTCAGCATTGAAAAAACGAGTGCCTGAACACAGGCAACCAGCACTTCAAAGAACATAAACGGCAGAGGCAAAAAGTATGCACAAAGCCCAAGCATAGCAGAAATCAATATTTCGCCTGCCAGTATGTTCCCAAAAAGTCGCAATGCCAAAGTTAACGGTCTTGTAAACATTTCTAATATGTCAATAAAACATGTGAATATACTTATAGGTGATAAATCACTTAATAAGAATTTTAGTTTTTTCTTTCTCAAACCTGCACAGATGTAGTAAATCAGAACTATAATCGCTAATGCGCCTGTTACATTTATATCGTTTGTCGGAGATGCAAGTTCTCCGCTTTTGAGTTCAAAAACTCTGAAGGGTATCTGTCCCATAAGGTTTGCCACTATTATAAACAAGAACAGTGAAGCAATTAACGGAATATGCTTTCTGCCCTCTTTTCCCATTAACGAATCAGACATTCCCCAGAAAAATCCGAGGATATTTTCAAAAGCAACCTGCAATTTTGACGGGAAAACGGATATTTTTCGTGTTGCCAAAAATGCAAGAACAAGCAATACGGACATTGCAAGCCACATTGTAATTACTGTATCAACATTAAACGAAAAACTGTGTCCGAATAATGATGCTTTATAAACCAAGTGTTCCATATTACTCCCTTCGGTATTTATAATATCATTGAAAAAAATATTTCGCAAACTGTAAATTATTAACAGTGTTTATTAAGTATTGTTAAACAAGATATCAGTAAAAAGCAATTTCACACAAAAAAAATACTTTATTAAGCTATGGGAATGTAATTTCAGAAAGTATGAAAGGGGTAAAATATGGGAATTGCGAAAGTTGCGTTTAGCGGATTGAGATACTTATTTGGTAAAAGTGCGAAAACTGTTGTAAAAACAGCAGAAAAAGTTGCTCCCAAAGTTGCACAAAAAGTTACACCGGAAATCAGCAGAGCAAAGAAGTTGGAATTTATTAAACAAACAAGTATTTACGACCCGAATAATCCGTTCTATATTCATAGAATATTCTAAGATATAAATAAATTTCAGCCCCGAGACATTAAAAGTTTCGGGGTTTTAATATTGATTTTAAAATCTTGATTTTGAACGATAATAACCACTCACTTTCGTTCCGTCAGAACGGGTATATGAATTTACATACACAACACCGCCGCCTGTCAGTGCTTCTCGTTGCAAATCTCCATTTGTCGGCATAGTACCGTTAAAGTATCTTGTTTGTGCATCTATTTCTCGTTCATGTTTTGCAAATTCGTCAGGTGTCATTGAGCCAATTTCCTCTCGCGTGTATATATGATTACTTCCTGTTAGTGGATTTATATATCCGAATAAATCGGATTTATTACTATTACCAACATTCATTTCAACGCTTCCGTAGAGCAAATTATCCTTTTGGGTGTTGTAATTCGGATATACAAAAGGTATAATATCATTAGGACTTTCTAGATAAGTCCCGATGCTCTTATTGGTACCCGTACTTGTAGTATGGTCACTGCCAATAGGAGCATCTTTTGTTATGTAGTATCTCTTTTTACCGCTTTTTGATACTTCAATATAGTGATCACCATTTTTACCCCTATAAACTTCATAATGTGATACATCAGGCTTTTCTAAAGGTTTTGTATTGGGTACATCGGGCAGGCGTTGAGCATTTTTTATATCATTAACAAGTTCAGAGAAATTTTGTGCTTGTTTAGGATTCCATCGCAATTGTTCTTGAACTCCTCGTTTTGAAAAATCAAAATTGCCATTTTTATTTAATTGTATTTCTTGTATGTAATCCTGATAAAATTTTCTTGAATCATTACTATATTGTTTTCTCAAAACTTCATCAAGATTATCTATGTTACCGTAATTTTTTAATTGTTGTCCCTTTACTGCTTTTTGAATATTACCCCCGACAGCACCTAATGCTCCTCCTGTTGATGCTCCGAATAATGCATCTTGCAGAGTCGATAACACAGGATTAGTTTCACTTATCAAACTTTCACCTAAGCCAAACAAACCTCCGCTTGCTCCTCCGGATAACATACCTGAACCAATATTTTCAGATACTTTTCGCCCTAATTGTTTTTTAAGTAATTGTTTCCCGATTTCTCCGCCTAATTTGCCAAAACCTCCAACAGGTAATGCTGCGCTGCCTATTTCTAATGCCGCACCAATATATTGTTTAATAAGATAATTATTTAATTCTTTATTTATTTCTGTTCGGTAATTATCATAATATTGATTAATTATTTCGATTTTTTGTTCTTTTGTTAAGTTTTTATCTTTTAATATATTTTCTAATTCATTTGTCATAAAATTGTCCTTTCGAGTTCATTACTAATTCAGGTATTTAAAATTTTAAATACCTTTATAATGTTTATACTTTTAAATGGCTATTATTTTTCTCTTATACCTGTTATTTCAAAGACATCTTGGTTAGAGAAAAGGAGTAAATGAGTGGTTTATACTATTATATCATTTGAGCCCTCTATTCACCAAGCATAAAAATCATTTTTTGAATATTTTTAAATATAAATATTTTGTTTGTTGTATAATTATACTAATTGGAAACTTCTGATTAGAGGATTTTATGAGAGTTATAAAACTTGAGGAGACCAAATCAACAAACACCTACTCTAAAGAGAATCTTACCCTTCTAGAGGATAAGACTGTCGTACATGCCCTGCGCCAGACTCATGGCAGAGGGAGATTAAACCGCACTTGGGTTGATTTGGGCGAAAATAATCTTTTCTTCTCTATAGTTTTAAAACCGTCAACAGATTTCAAAGCCGTTTATTCTAACCTTACGCAGTACGCTTCGGTTATTTTGTGCAAAATCTTTGAAAATTACGGTTTGAACCCGAAAGTCAAATGGCCGAACGATGTTATGATAGACGGTCAGCGTAAGATCTGCGGAATTTTATGTGAAACAGTTATAGAAAATAACGAACTTAAAGGGATAATTTTAGGTATCGGTATAAATTTAAATGCATCAAAAAAAGATGTTGAAAATATTCCGGACAGAGTTGTTACCGCACTTAATCTTGAAATCGGTAAAAGCGTTAATTCAGAAGTATTTTTAGAAGAATTTTTAACCGAATTTTTCAAAACCTACGATGAATTTTTATCAAACGGTTTTGATTTTATAATGAACGATTACCTCAAACGCAACTGTTTTTTGGAAAAAGATTTAAGCGTTCAGGTATTAAACGAAGTGAAATCAGGTTATGCAAAAGGAATAAACGATAACGGAGAATTGATTTTGCAAACGGAAGATAATAAAGATTTGATATTAAATATAGGAGATATATTATGAACAATTTTGAAAACGGGTTGGCATTATTGCTTATCGGAATGGGTACTGTTTTGGCATTCCTTACGGTGCTTATATTTGCGATGGGTATAATGTCAAAAGTTGTGGGATGGCTGAATAAAATTTTCCCTGAAGCGGTTGAAGAGGTAAAATCAACGGCTAAAAAAGTTGCTTCAAACATAGATGAAGCAATCGCAGTCGCTATTGCGGCAATAATGGCAAAAAGAAATTAGTTATTTGAAAGGATATATATATGAGCAAAAAACTTATTAAAGTAATGGATACGTCATTCAGAGACGGTTTCCAGTCTGTTTACGGAGCAAGAGTTTTTGTTGATGACTTCATTCCTGCTCTGCAATCTGCTGTCAAAGCAGGTTTAAAGCACTTTGAAGTTGCAGGCGGTGCAAGATTTCAGTCACCGATTTTCTATTGCAACGAAAACGCTTTTGAAACAATGGACAAAATCAGAGCCGCAGTCGGACCTGATATTAACTTACAATCTCTTTCAAGAGGGGTTAACGTTGTAGGTCTTGATTCTCAACCGAGAGATGTCATTGACCTTCACGCTAAAATGTTTGCAAAACACGGAGTTACAACAGTTCGTAACTTTGATGCTTTAAACGATGTAAACAATTTATTGTATTCAAGCCAGTGTATTAAAAAACACGGTTTGAAACACGAAGTTACAATTACAATGATGGAACTTCCGATAGGATGCAAAGGCGCACATGACGTTGAATTCTATGAAAGAGTTCTGCGTTCGATTTTGGATGCGGGAATTGAATTTGATTCTTTGGCATTCAAAGATGCATCAGGAACATCGGCACCGAGAAAGGTTTTTGAAACCGTAAAAAGAACAAGAGAAATTTTAGGCGCAGATGCTGATATTCGTTTCCATTCACATGAAACGGCAGGAACGGGTTTGGCAGCATACTTGGCAGCCTTAGAAGGGGGTGCAAACTGCATCGACCTTTCTATGAAACCTGTTTCGGGCGGTACTGCTCAGCCTGATATCGTTTCTATGTGGCACGCACTCAAAGGAACCGATTATGATTTGGGCATTGACGTTGAAAAGATTCTTGAAACCGAGGAAATATTTAAAGAATGTATGAAAGATTACTTCTTACCGCCTGAAGCAATGGCAGTAAATCCGATGATTATACAATCTCCGCTTCCTGGTGGTGCTTTAACGGCTAATACCCAGATGCTTCGTGATAACAATTTGATGGATAAATATCCTGAAGTTGTTGCGGCGATGAAAGAAGTAGTTGAAAAAGGCGGTTTCGGTACATCAGTTACCCCTGTTTCACAATTCTATTTCCAACAGGCATTTAATAACGTAATGTTTGGTGCTTGGAAAAAAATTGCCGAAGGATACGGCAAAATGGTTCTCGGATATTTCGGTAAAACTCCATGCGCTCCGGATCCTGAAGTCGTAAAAATTGCTCACGAACAGTTAGGACTTGAGCCGACGACTGAAACGGTTGTTGATTTGAATGATAAAGATCCGAATAAAGGTTTGGAAGTTGCTAAAAAACGCCTTGAAGATGCAGGATTAGAAGTCAATGACGAAAATCTGTTTATCTCAGCAGCGTGCAAAGAAAAAGGCATATTATTCCTGCAGGGTAAGGGGACTATCGGCGTTCGTAAGAACGAAAAATCCGCAGAACAAAAAGAAACTGCAGGGAATGATACCAACGGTTATACGGTTACGGTTAACGGTAAAAAATACGCAGTTGCACTGGAAGGTGACAAGGCAACGGTTAACGGTAAATTGTATGATTTTAGCGTTAAAGAGGGTATTGAAGCCAAAGCAAGCGTCGGCGGTGAAGGCACTCCTGTTAAGGCTGCTTTGCCGGGAAATGTGCTGAAAGTTCTTGTTTCAGAGGGCGACAGCATTTCAGAAGGTGACGTAATCGCAGTTGTTGAAGCAATGAAGATGGAAACAGAAATTAAATCGCCTGTATCGGGTACGGTTAAATCTGTTGAAATCGAAGTCGGTAATAAAGTCCAAAACGGACAGGTATTGGTAACAATCGGTTAGGAGGCTTTGGATGGAAATTACAGACGGATTAATAAATTTGTGGCAAAATACAGGAATTTATAACCTGATATTGTCACCCGATCCGAAACTTAGCGGACTTGAACAATTTCTGCATGTTTTCGGACACCCGATAATGCTTTTGATTTGCTTATTCCTTTTGTGGCTTGGTATCAAAAAGCAGTATGAACCATTGTTGATGGTTCCTATCGCTTTTGGCGGTATCTTATCAAACATTGCATTTTTAGACCCGAATGAAGCAATTGCAGGTCCAAACGGATTTTTGGGTATAATATTTAATTTCGGTATTGATAAAGGCTTATTCCCGTTGATTATCTTTATGGGAGTTGGCGCAATGACAGACTTCGGTCCGTTAATTGCGAATCCTAAAACTGCACTTTTAGGCGGTGCGGCTCAGTTTGGTATCTTCGGTGCTTTGCTTATGGCTTTATGCCTGTTTGGGTTTACTCTGCCTCAGGCCGGTGCAATAGGTATTATCGGCGGTGCTGACGGCCCGACATCAATTTATGTTACCCGTTCACTTGCACCTGAATTATTAGGAGCAATTGCTGTTGCAGCATACTCATATATGGCGCTTGTTCCTGTAATTCAACCGCCGATTATGAAATTATTAACAACACAAAAAGAACGTGTTATACAAATGGAGCAGTTAAGACCTGTTTCAAAGCGTGAAAAAATCGTATTCCCGCTTATAGTTTTGTTTATGTGTATCATTCTTCTGCCATCGGCTTGTCCTTTGGTCGGAGCGTTCACATTCGGAAACCTGTGCAAAGAATGCGGTGTGGTTGAAAGGCTGTCAGATACTATGCAAAACGCTTTGATTAACATCGTTACGATATTTCTGGGCTTAACGGTCGGTTCAAAATTGTCGGCAGACCATTTCTTAACGGTTCAGACATTATTTATTCTTGTTCTTGGTATTTTGGCATTCTCATTTGCAACAGGAGCAGGAGTTTTGATGGCAAAACTTATGAACCTTTGCGAAATTATAGCCGCTAAAATCGGCAGACGCGAGCCGAAACTGATTAATCCATTAATAGGTTCTGCAGGAGTATCTGCCGTACCTATGGCGGCGAGAGTATCAAATAAAGTAGGTTTGGAATACAATTCCCAAAACTACCTGCTTATGCACGCAATGGGGCCAAACGTATCAGGCGTAATCGGTTCTGCGGTTGCTGCAGGTATTTTGCTTGCTTTATGCAAATAATTTAAAATAATAAAACCCGAAATATCTAAGATTCTGAAGCAGGTTCAGAATGACAAATATTTCGGGTTTTTATTTTTATAAAATATATCTATCCCCAGAAGGATTTTTTATTCATTATTCTTTTAATCAAATCAAGAAACGCTGAATTATCTTTTTCGTTTACCGTTTTGGAGTTTCGTATAAATTTCATCTCTACCTTTTCGGTTGCACCATTTTTTACAAAAAGATAGTCCCTGTTTTTCACATTTTTAATCCCTGCCGTAACAACAGAATCGGGATATATTACAAAAAAATTGTCAAGCGTGTCAAAAGTTTCTTTTGAATTTACCCTGAAAGATGATTTTACAAATCTTTCAACATTCTTATCCACAAGTATAAGTTTAGCCTGAAAATTCGGCGATGCGGGGTTATTTTGTATCTGCATTATTATATTCTCCTTATGTCTATTTATATAATAAATTCAAACAAAATATTTTTTGCTATTTACAAGATTTTTATTTACCCAAAAGCGTTGATAACGGGATGTAATCAAATCTTTCATATTTTTCAAACACCGATTTGCGTTCTTTATAAGTTGCTTCAGGTACATTTTCCCAAACATTATTCTCAAAGTTGTAGGATAAAAACCACGGATTTTTCGGGTTTTTATAACCGTCATATTTGAATCCGACCTGTGGCAGGAGTTCTACGGAATTATCAACAATTATATAAACAAGCACACCGCTTTCTTTTGCACCTGAGGAGTATTCGTTGCAAATAAAGGCATTATCACAGGCAAAATATCTGTCCCTTGTGCCTCCGCTGACAACGTGAGCAGGTTTTCGCTCAACCATTGTATAAATGTCATAAGCAACACCTTTCCATCCGCCTTCTGCAATTTCACCGATAAAAAGTTCATCAATTCCGTCGCCGTTTGAATCATAAAAAGCATAACCGACTTTATCCAAAACATTTTTGTTTGACTGCGCCAAAACATTGTACATATAACTCATATTTTCCTGCTCAAGTTTTGCAGAATCCCATTTCTCTTCTATGGCTTTAATATGCTTGCGAAGGACTTTTTGGTATAAATCTTGCCCTTTCATCCCCCTGTTGTTATAGTACGTTGCATTTTTTGAACCCTGAATTAATTTGCCTGCATTATTTCCTGTAAGATAAAGAATATCATAAGATTCCGAACTTCCGTTTACATAATCGTACTGAACATCCGTCGGCTGAATAAGTACCATATCATATATGACATCATTCTTATCTACAAGTTCTCCGATTTTTATTCCGCCCGGCATATTTGCATGATCTGACGGGTTTTGGTAAGGTTTTACTCCGAAGGCAAATCCGCCGAAACCTGCTTTTGCAGATGCCTTATCATATATAAATATTCCGTTTCCGTCTTTTTTTACACTGTATTTTCTTTTAACAGAATCAGGAAGTTTTACGGAAAAATATTTATTAGAAATTTTTATGCTTTTATCACCTTCCGATGCAAAACTCATGCCGGCAAATGCACCAAGCAACGTAATAATAAGTCCGAGAATCAAACTTTTTTTCATAATACCTCCGTATTTAATTATTTTTGTCACAGGTCTTTTGACAATTCTTTTTATAACATACAGGCTCAGAGTGAATAGATATGGAACTATTCGGATAAAGAGTGCGAATTTGTTTTTCTATCTCATCGCAAATTTTGTGACATTCGCAAATAGAAGTATCGCAGTCAAACTGCAAAACCATGTCGATGTCTTTTGCAGGACCGACCTGACGTGCTTTCAGGCTGTTCCTTTTTAATTTTACACTGTCTAAACTTCTAATAATCTGCTTTATTTCCGAAGTATCTTTATCGGGCAAAGAATGGTCTAACAAATTGCTCCCCGCTTTTTTGGCGATATTGTATCCTGCCCTGAAAATTATACCTGCAACAAGAATTGCAACAACAAGGTCAAGTGTAACATGTCCTGTTATTTTTATAAGAATCAAACCGATTAAAACCCCGAAAGACGAATAAACATCTGTTCTTAAATGTTCTCCGTCAGCATAAAGCGATATGGAATTTGATTCTTTTGCAACTTTAAAAAGCAGAGAACTCACAATGATATTAAGGACAACGGCAAGCGCCATAACAGCAATTCCCATAAAACTTTCACTATCAAAATCGGAACCATGTACAATTTTTCTTGTCGCTTCATAAATAATGAATAATGATGCAAGAATAATTAAAATACCTTCTATAAATCCTGCCATGTCCTCATATTTCCCATGCCCGTACGGATGGTCGCTATCGGCAGGTTTTGAAGATTTTATTACCGAAAAACATGTCAGCATCGACGCAAACAAATCACTCAGGGAATGAATTGCTTCCGATATAATGGACAAACTACCGCTCAAAAATCCCGTAACTATTTTCAGAACTGATAGTATCACATTTGATGTTATAGAAAGCCCGGCAACTATTTTTTTCTTCTGATTTATTTCCATAATACCCGTTTATTTTTTACATTATATATATAATAATACAAAAAATCTTATAATTCCGAACGAATAATTTTTCTTACAAAGATACCGGCAAAGAAAAATAATATTGCAAAAATGCAAAGTGAAATTTTTATTGAACCGCCGTCGGATAACGATTTAAAGAGCATAAGAAACAACCCTGAAAACAGACTTGACAGCATACTGTAAATTGATGAAACTGTAGCCCTGATGTCTGATGAAATCAGACCGTGTATTCTTGAGATATTGCCAACGTTGAATATCATCTGAACCCCGATGACCAAGCAGACAAAAACAAGTGTCGCAATACAAACAAAATATCCGCTCATACCCTGTGCCCTAATCATCAGAAGAAAACACAAAAGATAAAACAACCATACAAAACAACTGACTTTTTTAAGCGGAATTTTTTGCAGAACCTTATCGGCTCCGGCAGAACCGAAAGCCCTTAACATGTGGTTTATAAAATAAATTACCCCGAAAAGATAAACAGGTAAAGCAAAACTTTTCATAAACGGCTGAAAATTCCAAACAAAAATACTTGTAACACCCGTCAAAATTCCCCCATAGAGCAGGTAAATATTTAATTTCGGATTTTTCATCGCACTGATTACGATATCAAAAATATTTTTAATATGCTTTCCGAATGACAAATTTCTGCCCGTATGCGGTACATTCGGCAGGAAAAATAATATGAATACGGCAAAGGAGTTGAATAAAAATTCTATTCCGAGTAAAATTCCAAACCCTACAAACTTAAAAAGCCAAGCACCGATTAAACAACTTATGGCAGAACCTGTGGACATAAAAAAATTAAATTTGCCGTACTTATCGGACATAAGTTTTGTTATACTATTTTCTTTAAGGTAATCATAAATATATCCGTCAGAAACTCCTCTGTAAAACGCTTTTGACAAGCCGTAGCAAATTTCTCCAAGCAGAATGGTGTAATAATTAGGCATTATTATCCACATTGCAATTCTGCACATATACAAAACATAAGAAAAAATTAAAACATTTTTTCTTGGAAAAATGTCACCTATATATCCGGCTGGAATTTCAGCAATCAAACCCGTAAAATAAAAAATACTCTGGAACAGTAAAAAATCCGACAAAGTCAGACCGTTTGCAAGATAAAACAAAAAAGATATCGCAACGAGGTATCTTTGCTGTTGAAATAACACCGCAAGATTTATAATTTTCAACGCCCTGTCTTTCATTTTCTATATTTTTTCCTTGCTTCTTTTTCTCTCTGTTCGGCTTCTTCCTGCCACCTTAGCAGATTGCACTTTTTATATTTAACTTTTTTCCCTGATAATAAATTTTTCCAGTAATCCCAAGGGGCGTATTTATACCAAATTCGATTTGCCCTATATTCAGGCATAAATTCCCACCACGGCTTAATATTGCAATATCCGCAATAGTGAATAATCTTCACATTATCCTGATATTCTTTTTGGTTTTTATAAGGGTATAAATCAGGATTATAATGTTTACCCAAAACTTTTTCTATATAATTCAGAACATTTTTGTCTTCATATATCGGGGCAAACGTATCATAAATCATGGGAACATAAACAACTTTACCGTACAATACGTTATTGTAAGCATCCTGAGTAACAAACCTTTTTAACATATCATTAATCTTGTAATCTTGAAGTTTGTCATCAATTTTATCCCTCCTGAATTTTTTCAAATCAATAAGCATTACGCCGTTATTAAAATATCGTTCTTTTTTATCTTCTTTTTCATAAAGGGTTTGCAAATCATCGGTTACTGCAAGATATTTGTCTTTTAAATCCGTATTATACAAATCCGACAAATCGCCTAACACCACAGTATCACCATCCAAATAGATAACCCTGTCTATACCGCTGAGAATTGACGATAAAAAGAACTTTGCAGTATCAGCCCTTGATACAAGAGGATTTAAATCTGCTCCGCCCTCAAAATCCAGATATTTATTATCAAGTTTTAAAATATTGATATTTATTTTATTTTGTCGGGCGCTTTGTATTTTTT
>Ga0256405_10005357_pt1 | contig 22346 bp, 19 predicted proteins | sample RumenRJG_02DNA_FD_189096 | JGI IMG/M metagenome (GOLD analysis project Ga0256405, IMG submission 189096) | Bovine rumen microbial communities from Lethbridge, Alberta, Canada - RJG_02 | ecosystem: Host-associated > Mammals > Digestive system > Stomach > Rumen | place: Canada: Alberta... | reverse complement strand
ATCTCCATTATGCCGACCTTGGTGACTCGATGAGCATAATGCAGGTGGTGAGCAAGGTGCGGCCGGACGAAATCTATAATCTTGCCGCGCAGAGCCACGTGCAGGTGAGCTTCGACTCTCCGGAGTTCACTGCGAACATCGATGCCACGGGCGTACTCCGCGTGCTGGAGGCCGTGCGTCTCTGCGGTCTGTCGGACACCTGCAGAATCTACCAGGCTTCCACCTCTGAACTCTACGGGAAGGTGGAGGAAGTGCCTCAGAACGAGAATACTCCCTTCCATCCTTACAGTCCCTATGCGGTCGCGAAGCAATACGGATTCTGGATCGTGAAGGAGTATCGGGAGGCGTACGGGATGTACTGCTGCAGCGGCATCCTCTTCAATCACGAGAGCGAGCGGAGAGGGGAGACCTTCGTCACGCGCAAGATCACTCTCGCAGCCGCCCGCATCGCGCAGGGCAAGCAGGACAAACTCTATCTCGGGAATCTCTCCAGCCTGCGCGACTGGGGATATGCCAGGGACTACGTGGAGTGCATGTGGCTGATCCTTCAGCATCCTGTTCCTGAGGACTTTGTGATTGCGACCGGCGTGCAGCACAGCGTGCGCGATTTTGCCAGGCTCGCATTCCGATATGTGGGTATCGAGCTCGATTTCCGCGGCAAGGGTGCAGACGAGAAAGGCGTCTGCATCGCAGGGCCCGAGAATCTTATAGGGAAGGTGCTCGTGGAGGTCAGTCCGGACTTCTACCGTCCTACCGACGTCGTAAATCTCTGGGGGGATCCTACAAAGGCCCGCGCAAAACTGGGCTGGAATCCTCTCAAGACGAGTTTCGAGCAGCTGGTGAAGATCATGGTGGATGCCGATATGGCGAAGGTAGCGAGTGAAGGTGCTGCGGAGAAGGTGCGTATGAATCTGGCGGAATACTTGGAGAAAGGTATAGTGAAATGATGGAAAAGAATAGCAAGATATACGTTGCCGGTCACCGTGGAATGGTTGGCTCGGCGATAGTGCGGGAACTGAAGAAGCAGGGGTACTCGAACATTGTGACCCGGACGCATAAAGAGCTTGATTTGACACGTCAGGAGGCCGTGGAGGCGTTCTTTGCTGCGGAGAAGCCGGAGTATGTGTTCCTTGCCGCGGCGAAGGTCGGTGGCATTGAGGCGAATCAGTCTGCTCTTGCGGATTTCATGTACGAGAACATGATCCTGGAGATGAATGTGATTCACTCTGCATGGAAGAACGGCTGCAAGAAGCTGGAATTCCTGGGCTCGTCGTGCATCTATCCGCGCATGGCGCCTCAGCCCATGTCGGAGAGCTGCCTGCTGACAGGTTCGCTGGAGAAGACGAACGAGGCATATGCGCTGGCGAAGATATCCGGACTTAAATACTGCGAATATCTTAACAAGCAGTACGGGACGGATTACATCTCGGTGATGCCCACTAACCTCTACGGCCCGAACGACAATTATCATCCGGAACATTCTCATGTGTTGCCGGCGCTGATTCGTCGTTTCCATGAGGCGAAGGTTGCCGGGGCTCCGAGCGTGACCTGCTGGGGCGATGGTTCCCCTCTGCGGGAGTTCATGTATGTAGACGATCTTGCGGAGCTGTGTGTTTTTCTGATGAACAATTATTCCGGGGATGAGACCGTGAATGCCGGTACCGGCAAGGAGGTGACCATCAAGGAATTGACAAAGATAGTAGCTCGCGTGGTGGGCTTTGATGGCGAGATAAAATGGGATACTTCGCGCCCCAACGGCACGCCACGCAAGCTGCTTGATGTCTCCAAGGCTGCTTCCCTTGGCTGGCGGTATCATACGGAACTGGAGGAAGGCATACGCCTTGCTTATCAGGACTTTTTATCCAATCCCATGAGAGCGGAAAGATAATTTTGCCTATCTTTGCGTGGATAACCAATCATTTATGCCTAAGAAAGTTTTTGTATCAGGTTGTTACGACCTTTTGCACAGCGGCCATGTGGAGTTTTTCCGGCAGGCGTCCCAGTTTGGCGACCTTTATGTCGGCATCGGTTCTGACGCCACCGTGCTTCATTATAAGAATCACAAGACTTTGTATCCGGAGCAGGAGCGCCTGTTCATGGTGAAGAGCATCAAGTATGTGAAGGATGCTTTCATCAATCAGGGTTCCGGGGTTATGGATTTCATCCCTACGGTGGAGGCGCTGAAGCCGGATGTGTTCGTGGTGAATGCTGACGGGAGCAATGATGAGAAGCGCAGGTTCTGCGAGGAGCGGGGGATTGAGTACGTCGTCCTCCAGCGCACTCCCGCTGAGGGCCTGAAGGCCCGCTCATCCACCGATTTGAAGGCGGAGACCTGCCGCATCCCTACTCGTCTGGATCTGGCCGGCACCTGGATCGACCAGCCCTATGTTTCGTATCTCGCACCCGGCTGGGCGTTGACTATTTCGTTGGAGCCCACTTTCGAGGTGCGCGACCGCTGCGGCCTGTCGACATCTACCCGCAAGGTTATCCAGAAGATCTGGCCCATCAAGTTGCCGGACATGGAGCCGGAGATGCTCGCGAAGCTGGTGTTCTGCTTCGAGAACGACCCTGAGCGCTCGGACGGCATTATCTCCGGGGCGCAGGATTCTATCGGTATCTGCATTCCGGGCCTCTGCCGGCACTACTACAACAACCGTTTCTGGCCGGAGAAGATAGAGACCTGCAACGATCCTGCCGTGCTGGATTGGCTGGAGAAGCACCTGGTGCTGATCCCCTTGCATCCGCGCAAGCCCGGCTGCTCCGTGGTGGCGGGGAAGGACATCACCGAGGATAAGGTGAACGACCTGGCGGATGCGGCTGACGACTGCTGGAAGGCGATTCTGGCGTGCGATTTGGACCGCTTCGCCGCGGCTTACCGCGCATCGTTCGCTGCGCAGATTGCGATGTTCCCCGCGATGGTGAATCCGGTGTTGAACGGTGAGGATTCTCCTCGCGAGGAAAACTCCGTGCAGCCCTTTATCGATCATTGGTCTGCCGTTCCCGGCGTGCTTGCCTGGAAGATGCCGGGCGCCGGCGGCGGGGGTTATCTCGCCCTGGTGGTGGTGGATGCCGCTGCCTTTGCTGCGGAGCATCCGGAGGCGATAGAGTTGAAGATTAGACGGAAATAAGATGAAAAGATACTGCCAAACCCTTGAACTGCTGGACGATCCGGACATGATCCGCCGCTACTGCGACGTCCACAGGAATGTGTGGCCCGAGGTTATGGAAGGCCAGAAACAGGTCGGGATCCTCGACATGCAGATCTTCCGCCGCGGCACTCACGTGTTCATGATAATGGACACCGTCGACGACTTCGACTTCGAGCGCGACATGGCCCGCCTCGCCGACCTGCCCCGTCAGGCCGAATGGGAAGCCTTCGTCGCCAAAGCCCAGGGCTCCGACCCATCCCTGCCCAGCCATAAGAAATGGAGGTTGATGGAGAAGATTTTTGAGTTGGAGAAGTAGGGGGGTGTTGCTTGGCTTGATGCTTATGACGGCCTTTTGCCGTGCCATGTAAATCGCTGATTTATAGCCAATTGCTTCAAATGGCCTATCCTTTTTTTGGATGGGCTGTTTTTATTATCTTTCTGACTATCAACGACTTCCATAGCACGCAAATTTTGCCTTGGCTCTTTATTATTCTCCGATTCCCTCCGAAATCATCTATCCTGCCCTTGCAATCTCCCTGAAAACTTTCTATCTTTGAAACGGTTCCATCCGCCTGGAACACGGGGATTTGCGGACACCGCTCCTGGATAGGAGCAGGCCCGATACCGGGGTTCATACTTGAAACCGGTCCTGTGAAAGTGTTGTCTTTTCGTGTCGATTGCTGCTCATCTACGCAGCCGGAGTCCCTTGTTTATAGAGGTATTCGGGCGCAAATCCAATCTCATTATTCCAATCGACAGTCCAGCCGTCGAGGGTATAATTGCGAAAAAAATCCGGATTCTGTAGTTTTCTGAAGATTCCCTTGTTGTAAATGCTAGAGAAGTCGAATGTGCGTACGTCGCCATTACTGAAGGTGAGCTTCAGTAGGTAGCCGGAGATATACTCGGCGGCGGTGACGTGTAAAAATTCCGTATTCATTTGTTTACTCCAGTGGCTTAATCTTGTCAAGCGGCTGGGAGTTCTCCATCTTCTCCCAGTTGGCCAACAGTTCGTCCTTGTGCTGATCAAGCCATTCATAGATCATATTGAGGGCACGACGGGGAAGCTGTCCTTTCACGGTCCCCGTTGCGATGTCAATCGTGGCCTCATATCCCTGGTACTTCACGTGGAAGTGCGGCGGATTGTGGTCGCTGAAGAACATCGATATGATGATTCCGTAGAAAGAACTGATCTCAGGCATGGCGTGAAGTCTGTTTGTAATATCTCCTGCAAATATAGCAACTTGTCGGCAGAAGAGCAAGTCATTATATAGTTCAGTAGTAAAGAAAACAGGGAGGCGGTCTTCAGACGGCCTCCCTGAAAGAGTAGACTAATACTAGCCTTTAGGCGGGAATGGGTCGTTGCGTGAATTGAGAGCTCTAGATGCTCCTTGCGGGCAATCTCACGAGCTTTTTCGATTGCTTGTCTTTGGGTATTATAGGTGAAACTGGACCTTTGGTTCCCTTTGCTGCGGAGCATCCGGAGGCTATAGAGTTGCATATCCGCCGCTACTGCGATGTCCACAGGAATGTGTGGCCCGAGGATATGGAAGGCCAGAAGCAGGTCGGGATCCTCGACATGCAGATCTTCCGCCGCGGCACCCACGTGTTCATGATAATGGATACCGTCGACGACTTTGACTTCGAGCGCGACATGGCCCGCCTTGCCGACCTGCCCCGCCAGGCCGAATGGGAAGCCTTCGTCGCCAAAGCCCAAGGCTCCGACCCGTCCCTGCCCAGCCATAAGAAATGGAGGTTGATGGAGAAGATTTTCGAGTTGGAGAAGTAGGGGGGTGTTGCTTGGCTTGATGCGCGCGACTGCCTTTTGCCGTGCGGTGTAAATCGCTGATTTATAGTCATTTGCTTTATATGGCCTGCCCGATTTTGGGCGGGCCGTTTTCGTTATCTTTCTGACTATCAACGACTTCCATGGCACGCAAATTTGTAAGATGATGGTTGATCTTAAAAAATACTAATGTTACTTTGACAAAATAGACTAATAAATTTGACGTTTTTGCAATGTTCGTCACCTTTTAGTGGTAGATGTTTTTTTACTGAGATATATGCGTATTTGTTTGTTGGTTAGTCATTTTGTTGTATCTTTGCATCGTAAACTAATGTTGTACTGCAAAATAAACTAATACTATTCTGCAAAATAAACTAATGCTAATTAACTAAATTAGACTAGTATGGCAACCATTCAACAGAAGCAGGCAGAGTCACTGGCCATGCTCAAAGAGTACCAGGATGCTCACGGAGAGAATGTGGTTATCCATGGCGCTGATACGTTGGGCCGTACCCATACAGAGCGGCTGGTAGATAGTGGCTATCTCAAGATGGTCATCAAGGGGTGGTATATCCCTTGCTATCCTGGGAGCGAGGGAAATTCTACTGTGTGGTATGTTTCGTACTGGTATTTTATCGTTGCCTATCTTAACAGTAAGTTCGGTGATAAGTGGTGCCTGTCTCCGGAACTGTCGCTATATTTCTACAGCGGTAAAAGCGTCGTGCCTCAACAACTGATTGTCCGTAGTGATGCTGCCGCCAACAATATCTTACAGCTTCCGTTTGGCACATCTCTCCTTGATATTAAGGCTTCTCTTCCTCCGTCTGTTGAGGTTGAATCCCACTATGGCGTTCACCTATACCCGCTGGCCTATGCGCTATTGATGTCAGCCCCGGACTACTATCGTCGTAATGCGCTGGAGGCGCGGACTTGTTTGGCGTCTGTCCGAGATGTTACACCTGTCGTCACAGCCGCTATTGACGGTGGATACACTACCCGCGCTGGTCGTGTGGCCGGAGCGCTTCGCTCTATTGGCCGAGATGAAATGGCGGATCAGATACTGTCGATGATGAAACAGGTCGGATATACGGTCAAGGAGGAGAACCCGTTCGAGGAAGACGTTCGCCTGGAACACTTTGAGCCATCACCATATGCTTCCCGTCTTCGACTGATGTGGATGAAGATGCGTCCGAAAGTGATGTCGGCGATAGATGTCGCTGGGATTCATCCTGTGGCTCAAAACGCGGAGAGCATTCTATCCATGATGGATGCGACCTATATAAAAGATAGTTACAACTCCTTGTCTATCGAGGGCTACAAGATTACGGAAGGCCTGCTGGAGAAGGTGAGAAGCGGTAACTGGGACCCCAAGAATGATGAGGTGGACAAGGAACGTAAGAATGCTTTGGCGGCTCGCGGCTACTACCAGGCCTACCAACTAATGAAACAGTCGGTAGCTGATGCTCTTGCTGGACAGGATCCAGCCCAGATGTATGTCAAGAGTCATCAAAGTTGGCACTTTCAGTTGTTTGAGCCCTGCATCCGTGCCGGCATTATCAAGGCTTCTGACATCGTGGGATATCGTACGCATCAGGTGTATATCCGGAATTCGATGCACGTGCCGCTCAATCCGGATGCGGTACTGGATGCTATGACAGCACTGTCGACCCTGATGCAGGAAGATCCGGATGCTTTTGTCCGGGCAGTGTTGGGACACTTCTTCTTTGTGTACATCCATCCGTATATGGATGGGAATGGCCGTACAGCTCGCTTTACAATGAACAGCCAGTTGGTTACGGGTGGTTATCCCTGGATTGTCGTTCCGGTGGAGCGTCGTGATGAATATATGGCCAGTCTGGAAAAGGCAAGCGTTGAGGAGGATATCGAGCCGTTTGTACGCTTTATTATCTCGCTGATTGCGTGATTTTTTTACTGCATGTTGTAATAGGCGAGGGGAGTATCGGCCCAATAAACTATCATGACCCAAGACGAACTCTGGATTGCCAGATGGCAGGATGCCGTCGACTTCCTCGAAACCTATCATCGCAAACCCTCCAAGTTCCCCAAAGAAGGCGTACAGAACGCCACTATACTCCTACCTATCCTACTCGGCCGCACCGATTACTATTTTATGATTATCATTTTGTGGTAATATAAAATCTTTTGTTTATCTTTGCTCCGGATAAACAGTAGAGGCTTATGAAGAATCCTTTTGTCACAAATGGTTATGCAGGTGCAGAATACTTCTGCGACCGTGTTCAGGAGACGGCTTCACTCCGTGAACTCCTGCTCAATGAGAACAATGTTGCTCTCATTTCTCCGCGTCGCTTGGGTAAAACGGATCTTATCTGGCATGTCCTCGATGATGAGGAAATCCGTCGTACCCACTACTGTTTTGTGGTAGATATCTATGCCACCAAGAATCTGTGCGAATTTGTGAATATGCTTGGAAAGGCGGTGATGGATGAACTGCGGCCCAAGGGGAAAAGGGTATGGGAGAAGTTTGTCAAGGTCGTGTCTTCTTTGCGCTCGGAGATTTCTTTTGATATGAACGGCGTACCCACCTGGAGCGTGGGCCTGGGAGCCATCGACAATCCTGCCGTTACGCTGGATGAGATATTTACATACTTGAACCAAGCGGACAAACCGTGCATCGTAGCCATCGACGAGTTCCAGCAGATTACCCGTTATGGCGATGATACCGTGGAGGCAACTCTTCGCACGTATGTGCAGCGCTGCACCAATGCCCACTTCATCTTCTCCGGTTCCCAGCGACATATTATGAATGGCATGTTCACGTCGCCTTCCCGTCCTTTCTATCAGGCCGTGTCTATCATAAACCTTCAGCCGTTGGGTTTAAAGGTTTATACTGATTTCTGTGCCAGTAAGTTTGAGCAGGCAGGAAAGCATCTGGATCCTGATGTCGTTGCCGCACTCTATCAGCGCTTTGATGCCGTTACCAGTTACATGCATCGCATCCTGAATGTGCTCTATTCCAGGACGGGCGAGGGGGAAACCTGTACGGTGTCCATGGTGGATGAAGCGATAGATTTCATCCTTCGCCTGTCTTCGGATACCTACGAATCCCTGTATTATCAGATGCCCGAGAAACAGCGGATGCTCTTTCTGGCCATTGCCAAGGAAGGAAAGGCTTCTGAGGTGACAGGCGGAAAGTTCATCAATAAGCATAAACTCATCTCGGCCAGCAGTGTGAGTTCTGCCTTGAAGGGGCTGCTGGAGAAGGATTTCATTACCATGGACAAAAATGTCTACAGTGTTTATGACCAGTTCTTCTCTCTATGGCTAGCATTCAAGGGAATGATCTAAGCGTCGCATCTCCACAAAACCCTTATTTTTGAAATAATGACTCAAATAATGGAACAGAAATTTTGCCAAAGTTGCGGCATGCCGCTGACAGAGGAGCTGAAAGGCACGAATGCCGACGGCTCCAAGAACGAGGATTATTGCATTTACTGCTACAAGGACGGCGCGTTCACGCGCGATTGCACGATGGAGGAAATGATTGACTTTTGCGCGCAGTTCGTGGACGAGGTGAACAAGAATATGCCCAAGCCGATGACGCAGGAGGAGTACAAGCAGATGATGCGGCAGTATTTCCCCATGCTCAAGCGCTGGAAATCGGCCCAATAGCTTATTATGACTCAAGACGAACTTTGGCTCGCCAGATGGCAGGATGCCGTCGACTTTCTCGAAACCTATCACCGCAAACCCTCCAAATTTGTTCCGGAGGAGCGCAACATGCGCTCCTGGTGGAAGCACAACAAGAAGCTGATGAATGCCGGGGAGCTGAAGGCGGAGCGGCTGGAGATGTTCAAGCAGTTGCTGGAGTTAGGGGAGCGGTATAAGCATGTGAATCAGTATCATTGAGTGCCGCCCGGTCCCGACCTGGCATCTTATTAACAATTCAGGACCAGTTCATACTTGAGACTGGTCCTGAATTGTTTTGTCTTTACGCGCCGCTGGCGGCTACTTTACGCTGCCGGCCCCCCGTGTTCGTAGAGGTATTCGGGCGCAAATCCAATCTCGTTTGTCAGTTATCTTTAGCAAAGATAGCAACTTCCGATAGGCCTCTGCCTTTTTCTCCAGCGCTAAGGGATAGGCGCGGGAGGTGGAGGGCATGCGCCAGAAGCGGAGGGGTTCTGCGGGGCGCTCTACAAGAGGGCCCGCTCCCTTCGGAGCAAATGAGAAGTCAAGGCGGACATCGACATACCCTCCTACGGGCGGGATTGGGCAGCTGAAGGTGTCGGCAGCAATCCGGGTGGCCTTTTCGCCGGTGGTGACCAGCGTATGGCAGTGAGGGATTTGGGCCAGCAGGGTGGGGATGTCGGTTGGCGTGATCACCTCCAGGAAGGCGTCGGAGGCGTTGTCACGAAGGCGACGCACCTCGCAGGCTGTGTCGTAGAACGCCAGTCCTTCGGAGGTGCAGAACGCCCGGATCAGGACCTCGTCAAAGCGCTTTTCTCCCGCCACGCAAAAAAGCTCCTTGTCCCCAAAGAAAATCATACCCATGATTCGCCAGAAATCATTGATCCAATTCGGGTAGTAGAACGGCATGCTCCAGCGGTGCGGCTGGGGCGGGAAACTCCCGAGGAACAGAATCCTGGCGCCCTCTGGGAGGAAGGGCTCAAAGGGGTGTTTTTCGATGGGCGCAGGGGTGAGCATGTTGTCTGTCTTTTTCTCAAAGGTAAGGATTATTCCTGAAAAGCGTACATGAAAAATATTGATTTGAGCATCCGAAGGTTTTTGCGTATCTTTGCGCGTTTTTCAGAAGAAGTCGAAGCATGCCGGACAAGATAGAAATACGCGGTGCCAAGGCGCACAATCTCAAGAATATAGACGTGGATATCCCGCTGGGGAAGATCGTGGGGATAGCCGGGGTGTCCGGCTCGGGGAAGTCTTCGCTGGCCCTTGGCGTGCTGTATGCCGAGGGATCCAGGCGCTATCTTGAGTCCCTTTCGACCTACACCCGACGGAGGATGACGCAGGCGTCGCGCGCAATGGCCGATGACGTCCGCTATGTTCCTGCTGCGCTCGCCCTGCATCAGCGTCCGGGCGTTCCGGGCATACGCAGCACCTTCGGCACGATGTCGGAGCTTCTCAACAGCCTCCGACTGATGTTCTCCCGCCTTGCAAGCCACCGCTGCCCCAACGGGCATTATCTGGAGCCGACGCTGGATGTGGCGGCCGAGCAACCCATCTTCTGCCCTGTCTGCGGTGAGCGAGTGTATGCCCCCGGCGCGGAACAGCTCGCATTTAACAGCGAGGGCGCCTGCCGCTGCTGCGGCGGCACGGGCATCGTGCGCACAGTGGACGAATCAACCCTGGTCCCGGACGAAAGCCTGACCATCGACGAAGGGGCCGTGGCGCCCTGGGGCTCGCTGATGTGGTCGCTGATGAAGGACATCGCCCGCGAGATGGGCGTAAGGACAGATGTTCCGTTCAAGGACCTCACTCCCGAGGAAAAGGAGATTGTCTACCACGGCCCTGCGGAGAAGCGCCATATCATCTACAAGAACGAGAAAACGAACGGCTTCGCGGAGATGGACTTCACCTACTACAGCGCCGTATACAGCGTCCAGAATGCTCTCTCCAAGGTAAAGGACGAGGCGGGGATGAAGCGCGTGGAGAAGTTCCTGAAGGAGGATGTCTGCCCCGAGTGCGGCGGCACGCGTCTTTCCGAGGCTGCCCGGGCGCCTTTGCTGCGGGGGATCAATCTGGCGGATGCCTGCAAGATGACGCTCTCGGAGCTTATCGAGTGGGTGAAAGGCGTGCCGGCGTCGCTCCCGGAGCCCATGCGGCCCATGGCAGAGCGCATCTGCGAGTCTTTCCAGGATACCGCCCGCCGCTTGGTGGACCTTGGCCTTTCGTATCTTTCGCTGGACCGTGCGGCGGCGACGCTTTCCACCGGAGAGCGCCAGCGGGTGCAGCTGGCACGCGCAGTCCGCAACCGCACCACCGGAGTGCTCTACGTCCTGGACGAGCCCTCCATCGGCCTGCATCCCTCCAATCTGGAAGGCCTTACGGGCGTGATGGACGACCTTGTCGCCGACGGCAATACGGTCGTGCTGGTAGATCATGACACGGATGTCCTGAAGCATGCCGACTGGATCATCGAGCTGGGTCCCGAGGCCGGTGCCAAGGGAGGCACGGTCATCGCCCAGGGGACTGTAGGGGAGTTGGAGGCCGATCCCGCCTCCCGGATAGGCCCTTATCTGAAAAGCGGCCTGAAACCTTCCCCAAGGAGGCAGGACCTTTTCGATCTGGGACGCATACGCATGAGCACCGGTTCCATCCATACCGTCAAGCCGCTGGAAGTCTGTTTCCCGAAGGGCCGCCTTTCCGTCGTGACTGGAGTGTCCGGCTCCGGCAAGACCACCATGATCCTGGAGAGCCTGATTCCCGGGCTCAAGGCGCACATCGACGGCACAAGGCTGCCTTCGCACGTGACCGGAATCGAGGCCGACGGCATACGTCAGGTCAAGCTCATCGACGCGACGCCCATCGGCATCAACGTACGATCCACCGTCGCGACCTACGCAAACATCCACGACGAACTTCGCAAGGTTTTCGCCCGCACGGAGGATGCTAAGGCCGGCGGCTGGAAGGCGGGGGATTTTTCCTACAACACCGGCAGGCTCCGCTGTCCTACCTGCGACGGGACGGGCTCCATCAGCCTCGATGTCCAGTTTCTTCCGGATGTGGACATCCCCTGCCCGGACTGCCACGGCTCCCGTTATGCGCGGGGCGCGTGGGAGATACGCCGTAAGAAGGGCGGGCATACGCTGCCGCAGCTCATGGAAATGAGCGTGGACGAGGCGCTGGAAGCCTGCCCGGACCTTTCCCTGGTGAAGAGCCGCCTGCAGGTGCTTCACGACCTTGGACTGGGATACCTGACGCTTGGAGAGGCGACACCCAGCCTTTCCGGAGGCGAGGCCCAGCGGCTCAAGCTGGCCAGCGAGATGGGCCGCGGGCAGGGGGATTCGGTGTTCGTGTTCGACGAGCCTACAATCGGCCTGCATCCGCTTGATGTACAGACGCTTATGAGAGTATTCCATCACCTTGTGGACAACGGTGCTACCGTCATTGTCATCGAACACGACCTGGATGTCATCCGCCAGGCAGACTACATTGTGGACATGGGCCCTGGAGGCGGGGTGCAGGGCGGAAGGATTGTCGCCTGCGGAGCCCCTCTGGAACTGGCCTCCAACACCGGCAGCATCACCGGCAGATATCTATAATCATGGCAGAGAACAGGGCTGAGGGCCATCGGTGCAGGAGAGTTCGGGGGATTCTGCGACTTCTCGGCCGAACAGAAGGGTGCGGAGCTCGGTGACGCTGCCTGCAAGCCGGTAATTGTCCGACGCTTCCATGATGCGGTATCCCCAGCATACGGCGATGGCGCTGATGCCTCCGTTTGCCGCCGTGAGCATGTCGGTGCGGGAATCTCCCACCATCACGGCCTCTTCCCGTGCGATGCCGTCAGCGCTGCGGAGCACTTCTCCCACAATCTCCGGATCCGGTTTCAGGGGATAGCCTTCCCGGTTTCCGAGTATGGCGACGAAAGGGATGCCGGGGAAAAACTCCCGGACCAGTTTCTCAGTGCCAGCCTGGAATTTGTTGGATGCCACCGCCATGCACACTCCGGCTGCATGGAGGTCATGCACCAGGGCCTGTATTCCCGGGTAGGGGTGGGTATGCACATCGATGTGTGAGGTGTAGTAGGCTTTGAAATCCGCCAGGGCGGCATCGATCAGAGCTTCATCCGGCTTTCCGCTTGCGCCAAGCGACTTCTCCAGCGCCTGCTGCACCAGATTGCGGACGCCGTGTCCGACCATGGAGCGGTACTCCTGGAGGCTGTGAAGCGGCAGGTTGCGGACTGAAAGGGCGTGATTCACCGCTGCCGCAAGGTCTTCAAGAGTGTCCAGCAGCGTGCCGTCGAGGTCGAAGATGACGAGTCTGTATGGGAGTTTCATGGATATATGAAGGTACTGCTGCCTGAGGGGTTCCGGGAACTTCTCGATGGCGTAGCGTAGCATGGTGCGGGGCATCTGCCGGTAGCGGGGGAGAAGATACTCTTCCAGCGCGGCTGCGTCCCGTTTGCCGGCTTCGCGGAGCAGCCAGCCTACTGCTTTGTGAATCAGGTCGTGGGGATGATTCAGCAGTATGTCCGCAATCGCAAAAGTGTCTGCCAGTTCCCCGTGGCGAATGAAGGTCATAGTGCTGACTATGCCTATGCGCTGCTCCCAGATTGTGCGGCCGTTCCGTGCCAAGTCGTACAGGAGACTTCGGTCTTTGTCCAGAAGCCACTCGCCCAGCAGGGGATAGCAGCTGAGGTCCACCAGGTCCCAGTTGTTGATGCGCTTGGTGTGGGAGAGGTAGAAGTCGATGCATCTTTGTCTGAGAGGCAATTCCCTGGCATGGGTGAAAATATCCACCAGCGCAAGCAGGGCTGCCAGCCGCACTTCGTGATATTCACTGCTGATGCAGCGCTCAAGTTCGGGGAAAGACTCGGAACCTGAGCTTCCTTTGCGACCGGCTCCGGCCGGTCCGCGCCGGTATTCTTTCACTATCGCCCGTGTCACGGGCACCTTGATTCCCAGGAACTTGTCGCCCTCTCCGTACTGGCCCGGGCCGGTCTTGAAAAATCGGCTGAGGCCGGGGACCTGCGACGGATCCGCCGCCGCCAGCATTGCTTCGTAAAGGGACGGGGAGCTAATCTTTGGCATGGCTGTGTTGTTTTGCCCAAAGGTAAGCATTTCTATCGATTAATTGCGTATCTTCGCAGTGCGAAACAAGAGCCTGCAAGAAAATGAAACGAATCGAAGTTGTGGCGGCGGTGATACGCCGGGAAGGATGCGTCTTTGCGACGCAGCGGGGCTATGGCGACTTCAAGGACTGGTGGGAATTCCCGGGTGGTAAGATGGAGGCGGGGGAGAGTCCGGAGGAGGCGCTCAGACGCGAAATACACGAAGAGCTTTCAGCCGAAATCTCCATAGAACGCCTGCTGGACACAGTGGAATGGGATTATCCTGAATTCCATCTCACACTGCACTGTTTCCTCTGCACACTGGAAGGCGGGAAACTGCAACTCCTCGAGCATGAGGCGGCGCGATGGCTTTCCTACGAGGAACTGCACGACGTGCGCTGGCTGCCGGCCGACAACGGCCTGCTCCCTCTGATTACCGCGGATCTTCTGGAAGTCGACCCGGAACTTGCCGTATTCGTCGAAACCGAAATCATCCCGAGATACGCTTCCTTCGACAAGGCTCACCGCGAAGATCATGCGCGTGCGGTGGTCCGCAGGGCCCTGGCGCTGGCAGTGCATTATCCCGAGGCGTCGAGGGACATGGTTTACGCTGCGGCGGCATGCCACGATCTCGGTCTGTCTGTAGACCGTGCTACCCACCATCTGCACAGCGGAAGCATTATCCGGAACATGGAGCAGCTCGGGCGCTGGTTCTCCCGGGAAGAGATCGAAACCATAGCGCAGGCGGCGGAGGACCATCGTGCGTCTTCCGACCACGAGCCCCGCAGCATCTATGGCAGGCTTGTGGCCGAGGCCGACAGGTTGATCGAGCCGGAACTGATTATCCGGCGCACCGTCCAGTTCGGCCTGTCGCATTATCCGCAGCTCCGGAAGGAAGAGCATTGGAAACGGACATTGGATCATCTTCACGAAAAATATCATTACGGCGGTTATCTCAAACTGTGGATTCCAGAGTCGCCCAATGCGGATAAGCTGGAGGAACTGCGGCGGATCATCTCCGACGAAGCCCTTCTCCGATCCTATTTCGAAGAAGCCTATGAGTCGTCCCGGCTTGCTGATGATTAAAAGATTTCCTATCTTTGCAAGGCATAACCATCGAATCCATTTATGGACCCTATAAGAAAACTTTCGAATTGGTTCTTCAGCAAGAAGGTTCTGCCGTACTGGGTGATCCTGCTCGCAGATGCAGCCATTGTTTTTGCTTCGGCAGTATTCACATTCTGGATATCCAACAACACGCAGATTACATACGAGAGACACATCGAGGTCTTTTCGACAGCGGCGTTCTATGCCCTGATCAGCTGGGTTGGAGCCAAGATCTTCCGCACATATTCGGGCGTTCTCCGTTATTCCAGCTTTGTCGACCTGCTCAAGCTGACTTACGCCAATCTCGTATCACTTGGGCTTGCCATCGGATGCTCTCTCTTCTTCAAGTGGCAGGGCGTGGAATTCCTTTCGGCCCTTTCGGTGATGAACACCCTGGCGACATTCCTGATTGCGACTCTGCTTATGTGGGCGCTTCGAATCTTCGCCAAGAATCTCTTCGATGCCACCAATGCCGACAAGCAGGCAATGCCGGTGCTTATCTACGGAGCCATTACCGGAGGCGTAGGGCTCGCCAAGAACATCCGTTCGCAGACCCCGGTTAGGTTCGAGCTCCGAGGATTCATCTCGCACGAGCATCGCATCAAGGACATGCAACTCCTTGGCGTCAAAGTATATACGCTTGACGACGACATTGCCGCCATCATCAGGAAGGAAGGCATACAGGCAGTGCTGGTGAGCCCTCTGCGCACCAACGAGTTCCGTTCGAACCAGAAGATCCAGGATGTCATCATCGGCGCCGGCTGCAAGATTTTCATGGCTTACAGCGCCAAGGAGGCGAGCGTCAAGGACGGCGTGCTCCAGGAGGACGACATCACCGACATGAGCATAAAGGAAGTGAGCGTCGAGGACCTTCTTCCCCGTCAGGAGATACGCGTGGACATGAAGTCCGTAGGGGAGCAGCTCGCCGGAAAGCGCGTGCTTATCACCGGGTCCGCAGGCTCCATCGGCATGGAGATAGTGCGCCAGGTGGCGAGGTTCAAGCCCGAGAAGATGATGCTCATCGACCAGGCGGAAACTCCTCAGCACGACGTTCGCCTTATGATGGCGAAGGATTTCCCGGATGTGCCATGTCAGGTGGTCGTGACAAGCATCAGCCGCAGGACCCGCATGGAGTACATCTTCAGTTCCTTCAAGCCGGATTACGTCTTCCATGCCGCGGCCTACAAGCATGTGCCCATGATGGAGGACAATCCCAGCGAAGCCATCCTCAATAATGTCTACGGTACCAAGATCATTGCGGACATGAGCGTCAAGTACAAGGCCAAGAAGTTCGTGATGATTTCCACCGACAAGGCGGTGAATCCCACCAACGTAATGGGCTGCAGCAAGCGTATATGCGAGATCTACGTCCAGAGCCTGGACCAGCATCTCAAGATTGAAGCCCTCAAGAACCGCAAGCCGGGATCCCGCAAGATAGAATACACCCAGTTCGTGACTACGCGCTTCGGTAATGTGCTTGGCAGCAACGGCTCGGTGATTCCCCTGTTCCGAGAACAGATAAAGAACGGCGGACCCGTCACAGTTACCGACGAGCGCATCGTGCGCTTCTTCATGCTCATCCCCGAGGCCTGCAAGCTCGTTCTCGAGGCGGGCACCAAGGGTAACGGCGGCGAGATTTTCGTGTTCGACATGGGTGCTCCCGTGCGCATCGCGGACCTCGCCAAGAGGATGATAGCCCTCTCCAATGCCAAGAATGTCGAGATCAAGTACACCGGCCTCCGCGAAGGTGAGAAACTCTATGAGGAGGTTCTGAACGAACTCGAAGGCACCAAACCCACCTTCAATGAGAAAATCCGTATCGCTCAGGTGCGCGAATACGATTTCGAGGAAGTATGCAGGGATATCGACGAGCTTGTGGAGATTTCCAAGCAGTTCGACGACATGGCCACCGTCCGCAAGATGAAGCAGATAGTGCCCGAATACAAGAGCAACAACTCGAAGTACGAAGCTATCGACAAGGAATTGGCTGAAGGGAAATAAAAAGGTGGGGCCGTAAGCCGGTTTCTGTTTTTGAATCTGTCATTTATCTTCGCAACCTACCCCCCGGCATCGGGCGGGCAGCCCTCATTTGCCGGTATATTTGGTTTTGCAGGCCCCGGTGCCGTACCCATGCGGCGTCGCCGGCGCATGTCGTGAGCTCTTGCCTCGCGTTTTCACCCTTGCCATAGAAAAAGGTGTTTGCTTCCTTCGGTCGCATAAAACCTTTTTCCGGCGGTTGTTTTCTGTTACGGCCTCCGAAAGATTGCTCCCTCCTGCGCTTTCCGCAGCGGGGTGCCCTTTCCTGTCCGGACTTTCCTCTCGTTGTCGAGCGACAGATCGCCCCACCTTTATTTGGGGCTGCAAAGTTAATAATTTTCGCGGGGAATTGCTATCTTTGCCTTCACAATGCGCAAGTCGATATACATTCTCTGCCTGATGCTGTGCACGATTTCGTGCAAGGCGGGCTCCCCGAAGCGTTACAACATAGAAGTCGTCAAGGAATACAATCACGATACCGGGGCCTATACCCAGGGACTTTTCTTCAGCGGCGGACAGCTTTACGAATCTACCGGGCAGTTCGGGGAATCCACCATGCGCATAGTGGACTTACAGACAGGGCGCGTGCAGCGCAAGCTGGACTTCTCGCGCAAGTATTTCGCGGAAGGTTCGGTCATCCTCGGAGACAAGCTCTACATCCTCACCTGGACCAACAAGGTGGCTTTCGTCTACGATGCCGCGACGCTGGAATACAGGCAGAGCTATTCATATCCCCGCGAGGGCTGGGGACTCACCACCGACGGAACGCAGCTGATCGCTTCCGACGGCAGTTCCCGCCTTTATTTCCTCAGTCCTGAATTCAAGCTGCAGAAGACGGTCAACGTGGTGTTGAACGGACGGCCGGTGCGCTATCTGAACGAGCTGGAATGGATAGACGGCAAGATATGGGCCAATGTCTATACCACTGACCTTATCGTGATTATAGACCCGAAGAGCGGGGAGGTGGAAGCCACGGTGAACTGCGGTGGACTTCTTCCGGACAAGCTCCGCAAGCCGGACACCGACGTGCTGAACGGGATTGCGGCGGACTCCGGCGGGCGCATCTATCTCACCGGCAAGAACTGGCCGCGTCTTTATGAGATAAAACTGGTGCCCGTAAAGAAATAATTGCTATCTTTGCCCTCGCAATTGCGGGGGTACTTCCGTATCGGAAGTTGAGATTATACCCATTGAACCTGATGCGGGCAATGCCGCCGAAGGGAATTTTATTATGCGAGGTTTATTTTTTATGGCAGCCGCTCTGGGCTGCATCTGCACGGGCGCTTATGCCCAGGACCAGGAAAAGGTCGAACAACTTGACAGTGTGATAGTCGCGGTTTCCCGCGCCGGAAGGAACACTCCTGTAACCTACACATATATAGGGAAGGAGGAACTGAAGAACGCCGCTCCGGGAAAGAGTCTTCCCATGATTCTGTCCCTTCAGCCTTCGGTTGTGACCACGAACGAGGGCGGCACGGGCCTGGGCTACTCGAAGATGACGGTCCGCGGCTCGAAAGGCAGCCAGATCAATGTGACGCTTAACGGTATCACGCTGAATGACAGCGAATCGCAGGAAGTGTTCTGGGTCAACATACCTGGGCTGAACAGCATACTCGGCAGCGTTCAACTGCAGCGCGGGCTCGGCACTTCCGCAAACGGTGCGGGAGCATTCGGCGCGAGCGTGAACATGAGCACGGCCTATGTGTCGCCGGATCCGTTTTCTTCCATCGACCTGAGCGCAGGTTCCTACAACACAAGGGGGCTTTCCTTCGCGGCGGGTTCCGGCCTTCTGGATAACGGCCTCTACGCCAATTTCGCAGTCACTCTCTCTGGAACGGACGGATACATACGCAACGCCTGGGCGGACGTGCGTTCATTCCTCGGCGTTCTGGGATGGATGCGCGGCAACAACTCGCTGAAGTTCACCCTACTCTCCGGAAAGCAGCACACCGGCATTACCTGGGAGGGCATTCCGGCTTCCAAGGTAGCTGAGGACAGGACCTACAATCCCGCCGGGAAGTACAAGGATGCCGACGGAAACACCGCATATTACGACAATGAATCCGACAATTATCTGCAGACCCATTACCAGTTGAACTACACCCATCAGTTCAGCGCGCCGCTTACCTGGAGCACTACCCTGAACTATACGGGTGGAGAAGGGTACTACGAGCAGTACAAGGCCGACAAGGCCTACTCCAAGTACGGCCTCAGCCACATGGGGAAGGGGGATTTCATCACCCGCAAGCAGCTGGACAACGGATATGCCGTGCTGAACTCCACCCTGAAGTACAAGACCGATGCGCTGGACATCTCCGGCGGTGCGTACGTTGCATATTACGACGGGGATCACTTCGGCAACGTCATCTGGGATACGGCGGACAAGGAGACCGACCACGAGTGGTATCGCAACAACGGAAAGAAGACGGAAGGGACAGCCTTTGTGCGCGGGGAGTATCAGGCTGCGCCCTGGCTGACTGCATATGCCGAGCTCCAGTACAGGCACATAGGCCTGAAGATGTCCGGAATCGACGACGAGTTCTCCGACATGGCCTACGACAAGAGCTGGGATTTCCTTAATCCGCGCGCGGGCTTCACTGCCAAGTTCGGCTCCCACAAGGCATACGCGTCTTTCGCTGTCGGCCACCGCGAGCCGGGTAGGAGTGATCTCAAGGAACAGATAGAATCCGTGAACACCCTGCTCGCCAAGGGGATTGCTGCAGAAGTGACCCTGCGGCCGGAGAGGATGTTCGATACCGAAATCGGATGGGAGTACCTCTCGGAGAGGCTTTCTGCTGGTGTGAACCTGTATTCGATGGAATACAAGGACATGCTGCTCGAGACGGGCAAGCTTTCGGACAGCGGCTATGCCATCAAGGAGAATGTGGACCGGAGCTGGCGCAGGGGAGTGGAACTCTCCGCCGGATGGAAGCCCGTGCGCTGGATGAATCTGACCGGAAATCTCACGCTGAGTACCAACAAGATAAAAGATTACGTGTATTACGAAGATACCAACGACAATGCAAATGACTGGCACTATGTGGGCAAAACGGAAGTGAAAGCGGGGACCGTGGACATGCTGATGTCTCCATCCGCAGTCGGCATGGCGGGAGTGGAGTTCCTGCCGATGGAAGGTCTGCGTGCCGGGGTGACAGGCAAGTACGTCGGCAAGCAGTACTGGGACAATACCCAGACGGAAGAATTGAGCCTTCCCGCTTACTATGTGCTCGACGCGCACGTGGAGAAGTCTTTCGATATCTGGAAAGGCAAGGTGACTCTGGGTGCTTATTGCAACAATCTGCTGAACCGCGACTATTGCGCCGATGCCTGGGTTTACAGGGCCTTGTTCGCGAACGGTGATCCCGAGTATATAGAGGAAGGGTTGTTCCCTCAGGCGCTGCGCAATTTCTCGTTCAAATTACGTTATGAGTTCTAATTTTTAAATTATTTTAAAATGTTGATAACTTTTTAAAAAAGATTTTGTGTTTTTCGCTTGCTAATTAAAAAAAGGAACTTATATTTGCACTGTGATTTGAAACAACAACTTCTAACCAACAATAATTAACCTTCTTATAAAGGTAATACACTACTAACTAACCGTCAACGCCCGCTGTGAAGCGGGCGTTGGTCGTTTCTTGAACGACCAACGCCCTGTTACCACGTTTGCCGAGGTATTATTCGTCGAGGAGGTGGGGGCGGAGGTGGCGGGTGCGCTCGAGCGCCTGCTCGTCCTGCCAGGCGCGGATCAACTTGGGATTGCCGCTGAGAAGCACGTCGGGCACTTTCCAACCGTTGAAATCAGCGGGGCGGGTATAGACAGGAGGGGAGAGCAGACCGTCCTGGAAGGAGTCGCTCAGGGCCGAAGTCTCGTCGGTCAGCGCACCGGGAATCAGACGCACTATCGAATCCGCAAGAAGCGCTGCGGGAATCTCTCCTCCGCTCACGACATAATCTCCCACGGAAATCTCCCTTGTGACGAGATGCTCGCGGATGCGGTGGTCGATGCCCTTGTAGTGCCCGCACAGGATGATGATATTCCCTTTGAGCGAGAGTTCGTTCGAAACTGCCTGGGTGAGGAGTTCTCCGTCCGGCGACATATAGATGACTTCGTCGTAGTCGCGCTGGGAGCGGAGCTCCTCTATCATCTTGAAAACCGGCTCTACCATGAGCACCATGCCGGCATCGCCGCCGTATGAATAGTCGTCGATGTTCCTTCGCGGCCCGAGGCCGTATTTCCGGAGATTGTGCACTTCGATTTCTACCAGGCCCTTCTTTATGGCGCGCCCCACAATCGAGTGAGCCAGAGGACTTTCCAGCAGTTCGGGCACTGCGCTGATGATGTCGATTCTCATAGATGTACAATATTTTCGCAAAGTTACCAAAAATCATTATATTTGTAAGCTACTAAATAAACAACTCTTAACTATGAGCGAAGAAAACATCAATCCCGAAGTTCAGGAAGAACAGGCTGCAATCCAGCCCGAAAATACGCAGGAAGCCCCTCAGGAGGCGTCCTTTGCCGACAAGTCCTTGTCTGAGCTGTCGGACGTATTCAAGAATCTGATGGATTCCGCGGACCGCATGCTGCGCAGCAAGGAGGCCGAATCCATCAAGTCCGCATTCTACAAACTGCTTGGCAAACTGAGGAGCGAGGCCGGCGAGGTTGAAGACAGCTTCGCCGATGTCGAGGAGAACTTCAAGAGTCTCTATGCCGACTACAAGCGCGAACGTGCCGAGTACAACAAAGAGCAGGATGCATTGAAAGAAGAGAATCTCGAAAAGAAAAAAGCGATAATAGAAGAACTGAAGGCACTGATCGACGGAAGCGAGGACGTGAGCGCCTCCTTCCCCGCATTCAGGGATATCCAGGACAGGTGGCGTGCTACCGGCCCTGTGCCTGCCACTGCGTTCAGGGACATCAACAGCACCTACCAGTTCAACGTAGAGCGTTTCTACGACAAGGTGAAGATCAACCGCGAACTCCGCGACCTCGACTTCCAGAAGAATCTGGAGGCGAAGGAGAAGTTCTGCGAGGCCGCCGAGAAACTCTCGGAGAACGAGAACATCGTGAATGCCTTCAACGAACTGCAGAAACTGCATGAGCAGTGGAAGGAGTTCGGCCCCGTGGCCAAGGATTTCCGCGAGAGCATCTGGGCCCGTTTCCAGGCTGCCACGGCTGTCATCAACAAGCGCTACCAGGCTCATTTCGAAGAGCTCAAGGGCAAGCAGAAAGAGAATCTCGCAGCCAAGGAGGCACTTTGCGTGAAGGTGGAGGAAATCGCAGCACGCGAGATCAAGTCTTCCGACGAGTGGAATTCCTCCGCCAAGGAGATCGAGGCGATCCAGGCCGACTGGCGCAAGATAGGCTTTGCCACCAAGAAGGAGAACCAGAAGATTTACGACCGTTTCCGCGCCGCCTGCGATGCATTCTACGCCCGCAAGCGCGACTACTATTCCCAGTTCAGGGGAGAGATGGAAGCCAACGTGGAGAAGAAGATGGGGC
>Ga0256405_10005356_pt1 | contig 22348 bp, 16 predicted proteins | sample RumenRJG_02DNA_FD_189096 | JGI IMG/M metagenome (GOLD analysis project Ga0256405, IMG submission 189096) | Bovine rumen microbial communities from Lethbridge, Alberta, Canada - RJG_02 | ecosystem: Host-associated > Mammals > Digestive system > Stomach > Rumen | place: Canada: Alberta... | reverse complement strand
ATCAGCACGAAGCACTTTTGTCCGCCGGTCAGTGCCGTGAAGGTACGGCTCTTGAACTTCCACTTGTGGTATTCTATCCAGCGGTACATATCCTGCAGTTCCTTCTCATAGGTTGCCGACGTGGAGTTGAGCGCCAGTTTGGCATAATCCTTGCCGTCGAAGAGCGACCATGGCGGCGTCACCGTCAGTGAGAGCAGGAACTCCGAGCCTCGCCGCGGGAACAGCTGGTTGTCGGTCGACGTACGCGAGAGCTGCAGTCCGAGGTTCAGGTTGTTACAGTTACCGTTGGAGACATAGAAGTAGTTCCAGTCGCGCAGCATATAGCGTGTGTAGCCCACGGTGGCCATGAACTGGAAGTAGTCGTCGGGCCAGCGCAGTCGCTTACCCCATCCGATGGATGCTCCGAACATGCGTATGTTCTTGTCGTCGTCGAGCATCGACTCGTAGTTGTAGGCATAGTTGTTGTACGTGCCGTATCCGTAGCCGTAACCATAGCTGTAGAGGCTGTTATAGAGGCTGTTGTTACGATAGTAGCTGGAGATGTCTGACTGCTTGGAGTAGAACAGGCTGACGCTGAACGAGTTGGGTCGCTTGTTGCCAAACCATCCCGTAGAATAGCTGGTAGAAATCTGGCTATAGTATGAGCCGTTGGTCTGGAAGTTGATGCCCAGCTGCTCGCCGTCGCCGATAGGCATGATGCCACGGTGCATCTTGTTCTTGCCAAAGAGGTTACGCATGGAGAAGTTGTTCAGCTTCAGACCGATACGTCCGATGACGCCCGTCTGTCCCCAGCCTAAGGAGAATTCTATCTGGTCGTTCGACTTCTGCTGCAGGTTCCAGTTGATGTCGACGGTGCCGTCGTCGTAGTTCGGCTTCACGTCGGGATTCACCGACTCCGGGTCGAAGTGTCCCATCGAGGCAATGTCGCGTGCCGATCGCTGCAGGGCCTCCTTCGAGAAGAGGTCGCCAGGCTTTGTACGCAGTTCGCGGCGCACCACCTCCTCATAGAGTCGGTCGTTGCCGTAGATGCGGACGTGGCTCAGGTGCGCCTGCGTTCCCTCGAAGATACGCATCTCGAGATCGATGCTGTCGCCGACGATGTTCACCTCCGTTGGCTGCAGGTTATAGAAGAGGTAACCGTTGTTCCAATAGAAATTGCCTACGGCATCCTCGTCCTCGCTCAGTCGTTTCTGCAGCAGTCGCTGGTTGTAGACGTCGCCCTTCTTCATACCGAGGAGGCGGTTCAGCTGGTCGGTAGCAATGATGGTGTTGCCCACCCATGTCACGTTACGCAGGTAATATTTCTGTCCTTCCTCTACCTTGACGTAGATGTTGACGTGCTTCTCGTCGTGGTTCCAGACGGAGTCTTCGATGATGGACATGTCGCGATAGCCCAGTTCGTTATATTTGTCTACCAGGGCCTCCTTTGCCTCGCGATAGCGCTCGTCGGTGAACTTCTTCGCCTTGAACATCTGCGAGAGTTTGCCAGCCTCGTGAATCTTGCCGAAGGCGCCCTTGCTGAAGAGCGTGCCCTTGATCTTCGAGTCACCCAGTTTCTCGTTGCCGTCGAAGATGATGTGGCGCACCTTCATCTTCGACTTCTTGTCGACCGTGACGTCGAGAATGATTTGATTCTTGCCCCCCGTCACGTCGTCGCGCTGCATGATATCTATCTCTGCGTTCTTATAGCCCTTCTCGTCGAAGTATTTCTTGGCCAGGATCTTGGCACGGTCAATCATATTGGGTGTTATCTGACTGCCCTTCATGATACCGAGTTTGGCCTCCATGTCCTCGCGTTCCGACTTCTTCAGGCCGTAGTAGTTGATGGTGCTCACGCGTGGTCGCAGAGCCAGGTGGATGCACAGGTAAATCTTCGAGCCTACCAGTGAGTCGGCCGTGATCTGCACCTTCGAGAACAGTCCGTGCTTCCAATAGCGCTTCACGGCCTCGGTAATCTCCTGGCCCGGCACCTCTATCTGCTGACCCACCGACAGGCCCGACAGGCTTGTCAGCACATAGTCCTCATAGCCCTCGACACCCTCGACGGCCAGTCCGCCAATCTCGCAGGAGCGTGGCGTGCCGGCATACGAGATGTCGGGATTGACAATCTTCTCCTGTGCAAAGCCACCAAAGGGTAATAAGATAAAAAGCAACAGAGAGACCCACCCCCTGCCCCTCCCTGTATGGAGGGGAGTGAATAGTCTGTCTACAGTTTTTAATATGTTATATTTCATCATGTTTCTATATGTCGCTATAGAGTAATTACTCCCCTCCTTTACAGGGAGGGGCTGGGGGTGGGTCTTTCGCTCTCCACCTGTGCTTCTGTCTTTCCGAAGCGTCGCTGCCGCTGCTGGTAGCTGGCAATGGCCTGATGCAGGGCAGCTTCGTCGAAGTCGGGCCAGTAGGTATCGCAGAAATACAGTTCGCTGTAAGCTATCTGCCAGAGCAGGTAGTTTGAGATGCGCAGTTCTCCGCCCGTACGGATGAGCAGGTCGGGGTCGGGCATGAAGCTCGTCCACAGGTGACTGTCAATCGTCTTCTCGTCAATGTCGTCAACGCTCATCTGTCCGTCCTTCACCTCCTGGGCTATGCGCTGTGTGGCGCGCACCAGTTCGAGTTTCGACGAGTAGCTCAGTGCCACGATCATGGTCATAGCGCTGTTGCCCGCCGTATGCTCCTCTGTCTCCGTGAGTTTCTTGTCGACCTCGGCTGGAATACGGCTGCGGTCGCCGATGACGCGGAAGCGCACGTTGTTCTTCATGAAGATCTCGTCCTCTAACGAGGTGAGTATCAGCCCCATCAAGGCGGCCACCTCGTCGGCAGGGCGGTTCCAGTTCTCTGTCGAGAAGGTATATAGCGTCAGATATTTCACGCCTAAGCGGGTACATTCCGAGGTGATGCGCCTCACGGTGTCCACGCCAGCCTGATGGCCGTAGCTGCGGTCCTTGCCACGCTCCGTTGCCCAGCGCCCGTTGCCATCCATAATGATAGCGATGTGCTCTGGGATACGCTTCATATCCAATGTGAAATCAGTCTCTGTCATTGTTACAGGTTTTACATTTTGCCCATATATCGTAGGTCAGCGTCAGCTGCAGCGTGCTGTAGCAGTCGGTGTTCTTGAACAGTCCGCTGCTCTTGATGCCGTAGGGGTCGGACACGTCGTCGAGACTGTCGCTTCCCGTGAAGTGCATCATCCACATGACGCCCAAGTTCAGGCGTTCGCCCACCTTGTATTTCATTCCCATTCCCAGCGGCACATTCATTGTGAACACGCCCGACGACGCACTGACATGCGTGACGCCCAGTCCGAAGGTGATGAAGGGCGCAAAGGGACGTGCTCCGTGGTATTCACGGCCAGTGCCGTAAGCCCAGAAGTTGTACTCCAACCGCACACCCGCATCTATCAGCCCGTGGCTGAACGTTGCCGGCAGGGCGTCTTGCTCGGGAAACCACGAATTGGCATCCTTCCGGTCTCCCTTCAGCTGGCCGTAGCTGACAGACAGCGCCCAGGCCAGACGCGGATTCTTGCGGTATTTCGCCGTCAGTGTACCCATTGGCTGCATGCTACCGAAGAGATTGGCGTTGTAGTCGCCCAGATAGTTTACCAGGCCGACACCCGCCCCAATCTCCATCCGGTATTCGGGATTGTCCTGGGATCTCACTGTGGTCGCAGCAGCCAGCAGGAGCAGAGCCAACAGCGCGCTTCTCATAGGCATCATTCCGACAGTATGCCTTGCCAGGCCTTGCCCGAGGCAGGGTCTTTCAGCCACAGTGTGTCGTCATCACTGACGGCCACCTGATAGCCGGTGGTGGCGTTGAAGTCCGTGGGATAGCTGTAGTTGGAACTGGTCTTCCAGGTGATACCCTGGTCGCGGCTCACATAGACGTTGCGGTCGCTACCGAAGGCAAACACCATGTCCTTAAAGTAAGCCAGAGCTACGTAGTCCATGCGGGGCATGTAATAGCGGTTATCCTCAGCCCAAGGCATATAGACCCATTGCCCCTCCATGTCGTAGTCGGCTAACTTGCGCCACAGGGTCATCGCACTGCTACGGGCCGGGTTCTGGCCTACCAGCAGGGCGTAGTCCGTCAAGATGTCGAGTTCCCATGACACGAATGCCAGACTGGTAGTGGGCAGTAGTGCATGGTCGCTATCGAGACGGTCCTTCTTCCATGTCTCGCCAAGGTCCTCCGACTCCATCAGGTAGCCGTCAGGCGACATGGCATAGGCTTCTACGTAGGTGCAGCCCAAGTAGGTCAGTCCGGCAGCTTCGGCCGCTTTGCGTATGTTGTCATGGGTGTGGTCTTCGGGGAATTCGCTGATGTCGGCAGTTGTCCACATGAAAACGTCTTTTTTCATCTGGCGCACGGTCAGGCTTACCTTGTAGTCGCGATAGCCGGAGCCGTCGGTAGAGAAGACGCGGAATATGCGTGGCTTCGTGAAGTCAACCGAGTCTGACCCGGAATTGAAGTACGACAGCGAGTCGCTGGTCATTGACTTCAGGAAAATGGCGCCGTTGTTCTTGGTCGTCACGGTGCAGATAACATGCGCAATATCAGTACCTATTGCCAACGAATCGGCATTATAGATAGTATCGTTGATCTGGTCTATATTCATCTTATAGGTGCTGGCCGAATACGACACCTTGTACACCGAATCCCTGCCGTCTTTCGTCTTCGTATGCAGGTAACGGTTCAGCGTGCCAAGCTTAAAGGTCTTAATGACCATATCGTCGTAGGTCGTCGTGTCGTCGTCAGATCCCAGACACGAAGTCAACGCCAATGACAGCACGAACAGCCCGCAGAATGTCTGAAGAATTCTTTTCATTGGATATGCAAATTCAAATTTGGGTGCAAATTTACGCACATTTCTGCAAATAACGGCCATTTTCACCTTATTATTCTTTAAAATAACCATAAAATACGTGTTTTTAAGTTAGTTTTAGTTTTCTTTCATAAAAAAAGAGTGCGGTATGAATCGCTCACTCCGCACTCCTTCAACGAAATGTTGACTATCTGACGTTTGTCTGTGTAAGAGTAAAAATACTCAGCACCGTGGCCACTGCCACCGACGCCAACATTACTGTTGTTTGAAAATCTAATAACATAATCTTTACCTTAAATCTATTAACTACTAACCTAATGAATAACGACGCAATCATCACGATTGCTGGTGCAAAGGTACTGAGAAGAAGTGAAAAGTGAAGCGTGAAGCGTGAAGAATTTGCTGCCGCCCCTGACATTTTTGACTTACATCAAAAAAAAGGCCGCGCCTCACGGCGCAGCCCATTCTTACATTATTATATTTACCTTTTACATTACAGTTTCGGACCAGCAGACTTTGCCCTGCGAAGGGCGAAGTTGCTTTCGTCCCGAAATTACAATTTCGGTCCTGCAGCGACGAGTGCCTTACCAGCCTCGTTGCCCTCGTACTTCTTGAAGTTCTTGATGAAGCGGGCAGCCAGGTCTTTAGCCTTTTCCTCCCACTGAGCAGCGTCAGCGTAGGTGTCGCGAGGATCAAGGATATTGGTAGCTACGCCCTCCAGCTCTGTGGGCACCTCGAAGTTGAAGTAAGGAATCTTCTTCGTGGGAGCCTTCAGGATGGCACCGCCCAGGATAGCGTCGATGATGCCGCGTGTATCCTTGATAGAGATACGCTTGCCCGTGCCGTTCCAGCCGGTGTTCACGAGGTAAGCCTTGGCACCGCTCTTCTCCATCTTCTTCACCAGCTCCTCAGCATACTTGGTGGGGTGCAGCTCGAGGAAAGCCTGGCCGAAGCAAGCACTGAAGGTAGGCGTGGGCTCGGTGATGCCGCGCTCTGTACCGGCCAGCTTAGCGGTGAAACCAGAGAGGAAGTAGTACTTCGTCTGCTCCGGTGTCAGGATGCTGACGGGAGGCAGCACGCCGAAGGCGTCGGCCGACAGGAAGATGACGTTCTGTGCGTCGGGACCGGCGCTCTTGCCGTTCACCTTCTGGGCAATCTTCTCGATGTGGTTGATGGGATAGCTCACGCGGGTGTTCTCTGTCACGCTCTTGTCGGCGAAGTCAATCTTGCCGTTCTCGTCAACGGTGACGTTCTCCAGCAGGGCGTCGCGGCGGATGGCGTTGTAGATGTCGGGTTCTGACTCCTTGTCGAGGTTGATAACCTTGGCATAGCAGCCGCCCTCAAGGTTGAACACGCCCTCGTCGTCCCAGCCGTGCTCGTCGTCGCCGATAAGCAGGCGCTTCGGGTCGGTAGACAGTGTGGTCTTGCCAGTGCCAGAGAGGCCGAAGAAGATAGCGGTGTTCTTGCCCTCCATATCGGTGTTGGCCGAGCAGTGCATCGAAGCGATGCCCTGCAGGGGCAGATAGTAGTTCTGCATAGAGAACATACCCTTCTTCATCTCGCCGCCGTACCAGGTGTTGATGATGCACTGCTCACGGCTGGTGGTGTTGAAGGCTACGCAGGTCTCTGAGTTCAGGCCCAGCTCCTTGTAGTTCTCTACCTTAGCCTTGGAAGCGTTGTAGATGACGAAGTTAGGCTCGAACTTCTCCAGCTCCTCAGCGGTGGGCTGGATGAACATGTTCTTCACGAAGTGAGCCTGCCAGGCCACCTCCACGATGAAGCGGACGGCCAGACGGGTAGCTTCGTTAGCGCCGCAGAAAGCGTCGACGACATAAAGTTTCTTGCCAGAAAGCTCCTTGATGGCAATCTCCTTAACCTTAGCCCAGACCTCTTCGCTCATGGGGTGATTGTCGTTCTTGTACTCCTCGGTAGTCCACCACACCTTGTCCTGGCTCTGTGCATCCTTCACGATGTACTTGTCCTTAGGTGAGCGGCCTGTGTAGATACCAGTCATCACGTTTACAGCGTTCAACTCAGTGTTCTGACCCTTGTCGAAACCGGTCAGACCAGCCTTTGTCTCTTCCTCGAAGAGGAATTCATACGACGGATTGTGTGCTATCACCGTTGAACCAGTGATGCCATACTGTGTCAAATCTAACTTTGCCATATTACTTTTGAATTATTTAATGAGTTTTTAAATACCTATTTGATTTCGCGCTGCAAAGGTACAAATAAATTGAGAATTAAGAACGTAGAAACGCGCTTTTTTTGCGCGCGCACAATTCTTTTTAGGTTAAAGAAAGTAAAAAGCGCCCCAATCCTCACACTTTTGTCATTTGGAGATAACAAAAAACAAATAAGATTCCGTAACTTTGCAGCAACTAAAACTTACAGATTATGGAAGTTATTGATTTTAGCAAGACCAACTCTATACTGAATCAGTATATGTCAGAGTTACGCGACAAGAGTTACCAGAAGAACCGCCTTCTGTTTCGTCATAACATCAAGCGCATTGGCGAGATGATGGCTTACGAACTCTCGAAGACCTTGGAGTACAAGCCCAAGACCATCACCACACCTTTGGGAACCCTCGACATGGCCCTGCCGAAGGAAGACCTGGTGATTGCCACCGTACTGCGAGCCGGGCTGCCTTTCCACGAGGGGTTCCTGAATGTGTTCGACAAGGCCGACAACGGCTTCGTCTCGGCTTTCCGTATGTATATCAACCGGGAACACACGGAAGTAGGTGTACACACGGAATACATTGCCACACAGAGCGTTAAGAACAAGACGCTCGTCATCGTCGACCCGATGCTGGCCACTGGCGGCAGTCTGGCAGCCGCCATCGAAGCCCTGCAACAGACGGGCAAGCCCAAGAAGATTCACCTCTGCTGTGTGATAGCGGCTCCCGAGGGTATCGAGGTGGTCAAGCAGGCGCTGCCTGAAGGGTCTACCATCTGGTGTGCTGCCATCGACCAGGGTATGAACGAGCAGAAATACATCGTTCCGGGCTTCGGCGACTGTGGCGACCTCTGCTACGGCGAGAAGCTGCAGGCCGTTAAAAGTTAACCATTAAGGAAACGGTTTGGTGTTGTTTTTGTATCATATTAAAAGGCTCGCCATGGTGGCGAGCCTTTTTTTCTTATATCAGGTGGATGGTACCCATGAGGTAGACGAGGCCGAAGCCGAGTACCATCGAGATAACACCCATCAGGATGCCCATCTTCGCCATGTCGTTCTGTTTCACGAAGCCCGTGGCGAAGGCCAGGGCGTTCGGCGGTGTCGAGATGGGCAGAATCATAGCCGACGAGGCAGCAATGGCCACACCGATGAGGACTGTGGGCGTTCCGCCGATAGGAGCCAGCTTGTCGCCCATAGCACCGCAGACGATGGCCAGGATAGGCATCAGCAGAGCTGCCGTGGCCGAGTTCGAGATGAAGTTTGACAGCAAGTAGCAGATGGCACCGCCCAGCAGCAAGATGAGCAGGGGCGAGAACTCGCCGAAGGGAATGCTTTCGACGGCGTTCTCTGCCAGTCCCGACTTGTTGAGGCCGTAGCCGAGGGCAAAGCCGCCGGCCACCATCCAGATGACGCTCCAGTTAATCTGCTCCAAGTCGCGCTTGTCGATGACGCCCGTCAGGGCGAACACCATAAACGGAATCATGGCCACGGTGTAGGAGTTGATGCCCGTCACGCGGTCCAAGAGCCAGAGTGCCACCGTCACGAAGAACGTCACGATGACCACATTGGAATGGAAACCTTTCTTCATGCCACCGTCAATATTCAGCTCTATCGTCTTCTGCGTGAAGGGGAACGTCTTGAGCAGGATGCGCCAGCTGATAAACAGCAGTACCAGCACCAAGGGGAACATAAACATCATCCACTGGCCGAAGCCCAGGCCGAGGTTCAGGCCTTCGGGGTCGTTCAGGTATTTCAGCGCTATCGTGTTCGGCGGCGTGCCGATAGGCGTACCCATACCGCCGAGGTTGGCAGCCACGGGGATAGACATTGCCAAGGCTGTGCGGCCCTTGCCCTCGGGGGGCAGCTGGCGGAACACCGGCGTGAGGAACGTCAGCATCATCGCGGCCGTAGCGGTGTTGGAAACGAACATCGAGAAGAGTCCCGTAATCAAGAGAAAGCCCAGGAGCACCATCTCGCTCCTCGTGCCGAATGGCTTCAGCAGCACCTTGGCCAACTGGGCATCGAGTCCGGTCTTCGTGGCAGCGATGGCCAAGACGAAGCCACCGATGAACAGCATGATGACAGGGTCGGCAAAGGTGGCCATCACGCCTTTGTACGAGAGCAGCGTGCCCACCTCCTCCTCGTTGACCATCGGCAAGATGCCGCTATCCGTCGTAAACAGCAACATCATGACGATGATGGCTACCGATGTGGCCCATGACGACACAATCTCCAGGATCCACATCAGTGTGGCAAAGGCAAAGATGGCGATGATACGCTGCTGGATGACCGTCAGGTTCTGTATGCCGAACCACTCCGACGGCATGTTCCAGAGCAACAAGGTGACAAGAACCACGGTGGCAATCTTGAGGAACCGCTTCAGCGTGTTCGAAGGATGATACTTATGCTCATGGCGGAATTGTCGGGCTGCATCAACGAGATGCAGATTTCTGTAATTACTTAACATGGCCTATTCTTATGGTTTTTAATTTTGCGGCTGCAAAGGTAGCAAAAAGTTCAGAGTTCGGGGTTCAAAGTTCAGGTTTTTTGAGTTTACAGAATGCATAAAAACGCAAAAAAAGTCGCACGCCCAGCCTTCGTCAGGGTCAAATGACAAGTAGACATTACAAAATACGCATCGGACTGAACGGACTTTCACGGAGCTGTGGTTTCGGCATCGGACTGAACGGACTTTCACGGAGCCTGCTCTACGGAGAAAAAGTAGCGAAAGAAGAAGATTCCGGCAAAAGACTTTGTCGTTTCGCGGAAAATGTGTATCTTTGCTGCATCATTTCAAAAGCGTTACAATAATGGTAGAGCAGAAACACGAAAGATACGTGAATCCATACACCGATTACGGATTCAAGAAGTTGTTCTGCTCCGAGCTGATGGGGTCTCCTTGCTATGGGAAAAACGGTGATAGGCTTTGATGCCAAGAGAGTGGTGCGCAACGGCACCGGGTTGGGCAACTACGGACGGACGCTGGTGAACGACTTGGCGCGTGTGGCGCCTGCCGACTGGCAGCTGCTGCTCTATGCGCCCGATGGCGGACGCGACAGTCTGCGACAGCAGGTGAAGGAGACGGAGCGGCTGAGATTTGTGTATCCGCAGCACCGTCCGCTGAAGCTGCAGCGGTCGCTGTGGCGCATCGGCGGTATCGTAGACGACCTGCGGCGCGACGGCGTCAGCCTCTACCACGGGCTGACGGGCGAGCTGCCGCGAGGCTTGCGACGGGCAGGCATACGCTCGGTAGTGACCATTCACGACCTCATCTTCATGCGCCACCCGGAGTACTACCACTGGATAGACAGGCAGATTTACGAATGGAAGTTCCGCGTGGCCTGTCGCGAGGCCGACCGCGTGATAGCCATCAGTGAGCGGACGAAGGAAGACGTGATGGCGCTGGGCGGCGTCAGTGCCGACCGCATCGACGTCATCTACCAGAGCTGTTCGCCGCGCTTTGCCGAGACGGTGGCCCAGGCGCAGATGGAGGCTGTCCGCAACCGCTATGGCTTGTCGGGCAGGCTGGTGCTCAGCGTCGGCTCCATTGAGGAGCGCAAGAATATACTGCTGGCCGTGAAGGCCTTGCGCCACTTGCCAGAGGACATCCACCTGGTGGCCGTGGGGCGCCAGACGACATACTCGCAGCAGGTGCTGCGAGAGGCCGCTGCCGCAGGACTCGCCCAGCGTGTCCATTTCCTGCACGGTGTGCCCGACGGCGACCTGCAGGCGCTCTACCAGATGGCCGAGGTGTTTGTCTACCCTTCGCGTTACGAAGGGTTCGGCATTCCTATCATCGAGGCGATACACAGCGGTCTGCCAGTAGTGGCTGCGACGGGGTCGTGCTTAGAAGAGGCGGGTGGTCCCGACTGCCTATACGTCGCCCCTGACGACGACGGGGCGTTGGCCGCTGCCGTCGGGCAGTTGCTGCACGGGGCTACTGGGCGCGAAGAGCGCATCCGGCGCAGCCGCGAGTATGTACGCCGCTTCGAGGGGACCGACGTGGCAGGTCAGGTGATGGATGTCTATCGCCGTGTGTTAGAACTTCCAGCGCGCTTGTAGGTCAAGGTCTGTTTGCGAGGGACCGTCTATCTGTTGTAGACCGCTGCCTATCGTGCTGCGGTCGGAGTAACGGGTGTAGCCGAGTTTGGCCGTCAGCGACAAGCTACCGCCGAGCTTGACCTGTGCCAACAGGTGGAGACGGAAGCCCTCGCCGTAGTAGGCGGGAAACGAGAAACTGTAGAGAGGGCCGCGCTCGTAGGTGTAGAGGCGGCTGTCGTAGCCCGTGGTATGGAAATAGCCGCCACCGACATTCAGCAAGAGCGCCGGCCAGCGGGCGTTGACGGTCTGCGTCAGCATATAGCCCCAGTCGCTGCCGGCGACGATGCCGTCCGTCTGGGTGGTGGCGCTCAGCGGTCCCAGCTCCAACCGGCTGAAGGCCAGTCGGAAGCGGTGTTCCGACAGGTTGTCGAGGGCCGTCTTCGTCTCGTTGTCCTTCTGTTTCAGATGCAGGCGGTAGCGTCCCGTCAGACTCCACGTCTGCCGACTGTAGACAGCCGTCACAAGGTTGTCCCAGGCGCTGGACGACAGCGACGCCTGCGAACGTGCCCAGGCGAAATAGGCGTAGTCGGTGTAGGCCTGCAGGCTGAGGTGGGGAGAGGGTTTCCATGTCAGTCCCAGATAGACGCCATTCTCATTCTGCACCCTGCCGCCCTCGCTCAGCGAACGGGCATAGAGCGCCGTGTAGCGGTAGCTGTAGAAACGGTGGAGGAGCATCAGGCTGAGCTGGTCGCCGACGCTTGCGTTCAGACTGTTGATGGTGGCCAGGGCACCGGCACGGTTGATGGCCGTCTCTCCGTTCAGCCGGAGATGGTGATGAAGGTAGCCGTAGTCGGCACTGACATTCATGAAGTCGTTGCCCTGAGCATAATGGCGGCGGTAGAGGATGGCGGTGTTGGGGCGCAACTCGCGGTCGAAATGGGTATAGACGAGTGTAGCGCCGGCGTGCAAGGGACCGCTGCGGTAAAGGAAACGAGCACCGGCGTCGGTGGCATGTGTGTTGTTCTTCTTGTCTATCTCCGTTTGCGTCCGGTGGTAGCCGTCGGCGAGCAAGGTAGCTGCCGTGCCGTCGGCGTTGAGGGTAGCATCCTGCGGACGGTAGGAGGCGAAGACCGTCAACTGAGAGTGCTGCGACAGACTGACGGTGGCCGCTGCGCCACGAAAATAGCCCGACTGTGAGCGCGAGGCATGAGGGCGCACGGTGTTGGTGCTGCGTCCCAACTGCTGAAGCGCCACCAGCTTGCCCATGGCGAAGCTATTGTTGAGCACGAGTCCCATGCCGGCAGACAGTTTGTAGTTGCCGACGACAAGATTCTCGATACGGTGCAGATGCTTCAGCTGCAGGTAATAGGAATAGAAGTCGTAGCCCGCCTTGTTACAGTTGGCCAAGAAGGGTTCGCCGGCATCCTGCGAGAAGACGACACCAAGCTTCACGTAGTCGCGACAGGTCAGCTGGTAGCGCCCCCAATGGCGGTAAGGATAGCCCTGGTAGCCGCTCTTGTCGCCCGCTCGTTCATAGAACGGCACGCGGAGGTTGCCCATCAGTTCGTGACGGCCATAGCGCAGCATGTCGCTCAGACGGGGATAAGGCGACTCTATGCGTTCTTCGTCGACATAGACGAAGCAGCGGAGCAGGTTCACCTGAAGTTGGTCGAGGGTCTTGACCATGCGCAACTCACTGAGTGACTTCATAGGACCGTAGAAGTAGAGATAGGCCATGATGTCCTCTACCTGACGGGCAGAGAGAAAGGGCAATTGCTCAAGCTCCTCGCGGCTCACGGTGTTCAGGTCGAGCGGCTGCTCCTCCAGTTCGCAGAGCAGGGTGTAGGTGTCCTCCCACGTCTCAGCATCCAGGTCGTCGGAGGTGAGCACCTGGGCCAGCAACGGTTCCCACGAGCGGTGGTCCTGAGCCGCTGAACAGAGGCCGGTCAGCAGTAACACAATCGTAAAGAGTGCTTTCATAATGCAAAAGTACGAAAAAAATCTTATTTGTCACCACACCTTTCTTATTTATTTTGTACCTTTGCAGCCGCAATGAGACTTTCGTTCATGATCATCATGCTCTGCGCGGCCACAATGGGGCTGGCACAGGAGGCGACACCGGACGCCGGTGCCCCCACCTTCGTGCCTACGGTGAAGGTGAGCAAGGTGCTACGCGACGGCGACAGCATCCAGTACATGGAGATGTCTAACGTCTACGTGTACCCGCAGATGACGTTCAACAGCAAGCGTCAGCAGAAGTCGTACATGCGACTGGTGAACAACGTGAAGAAGACGCTGCCGCTGGCCAAGGAGGTGCGGCAGATACTGATAGAGACGGCGGAATACTTGGAGACGCTGCCTGACAAGAAGGCGAAGGACGAGCACATGAAGCGAGTGGAGCAGAGCGTCTTTCGCGAATACAAGCCGAAGATGAAGAAGCTGACTTACTCGCAGGGCAAACTGCTCATCAAGCTCATCAACCGCGAGTGCAACTCCACGAGCTACGAGGCCATCCAGGCTTTTATGGGTCCGCTGCGCGCCGGTTTCTGGCAGGCGTTTGCCTGGGCGTTCGGTGCGAGTCTGAAGAAGGAGTACGACCCCGACGGCACCGACCGCTTGACGGAACGCGTCGTTTTGTTAGTCGAAGCGGGACAGCTGTGACTATTTCTCTGAAAAGAGAACTTGGATAATCGTTTGCCCGACGGCCTGCAGGGTGTTGCGGTCTATGTGCTGCATATCGTCGTTAACGGTATGCCACGTCGGACCGAAGGAGCTGGCTGTGCAGTCGGGATAGTAGGGTATGATGTCGATACAGGGAATCTTGGCCTTCTGGTTGACGGGCAGGTGGTCGTCGGTAATACCGCCGCCATCCTCCTTGGGGAAGTAGCTGCCGTAGCCCACAGTCTCGGCGGCAGCCCACACCTTGCTGACCACCTCGGGGGCAAAGTACGTCGACATCTGTTCCTGATAGAACTTCGCGCCCTGGCCACCTACCATGTCGAGCAGAATGCCATAGCGGGCGGTGTAGCCCTCGCGGTGCAGATGGGTTGCCCAGTGCTGGGCGCCGAGTGCCCAGGTGTCGCTGTCGTCGTCGCTTTCAGCCCACTGCGGTGTGCCCCAGTCCTCGGCATCGAAACAGATGAAGTCTACGCCGATGCCTAAGCTGTCGCCTTGCAGCAGACGGGCTATCTCCAGCATCACCGCCACACCTGATGCACCGTCGTTGGCGGCCATCACGGGCTTGTGGTGGTTGGCCTCGTCGGGATCGTTGTCAGCCCACGGACGGCTGTCCCAGTGGGCGCAGAGCAGGACGCGCTCCTTCTGTTCGGGCTTATAGGCCGCTATGATGTTGGTACTCTTCAGCACCGTACCGTCGTAGCCGCGGAGGTCGGCCTTCTGCAGCGTCACCTCCATGCCATACGTCCTGAACTTGCCGGCTATCCACTCGCCACAACGGTCGTGGGCCTTGCTGTTCATCGTCCGCGGTCCGAACTGGCACTGCTGTTCGCAGAACAGGTAGGCCGAGTCGGCCACAAATGACGGGCCGACAGGCTCGGCAGCCGTTGCCGCCTCGTTTTGACTCTTCTTCGTACTGTTACAGGCTGTCATCAGTAGTACAGCCACTGCTATCAAAAATGGTTTCATATACATCGACTTGAGGGAAATCGGCGGCAAAGGTAGAGAAAAAAGCCGAAAGCACAAAACTTTCGGCTGATAAATTACTGATAGCGGCGGCTTCCACGATACCTTGTCTACGCGCGTTGCACCTGCGCCATGACGCGGAGGAAGTTGCCGCCCCAGATTTTCCGGATGTCCTCTTCGCTGTAACGGCGGGCGAGCAGTTGGCGGGTGAACTGCAGCAGTTCGGACGAGTCGCGCAGACCGCGGATGCCACCGTCGCCGTCGAAGTCGGTGCCGAGGCCCACGTGGTCGATGCCCATGATACTGATGGCGTGCTCCAGATGGCGCATGGCGTCGAGGATGGTGGCTTCACCGTCGTTGACGAGGAAACCGTTGTAGAGCGTGACCTGCATCACACCGCCTTTCGCCGCCAGGCGCCGCATCTGGTCGTCGGTGAGGTTACGGGGATGGTCGCAGAGGGCGCGGCACGACGAGTGGCTGCAGACGATGGGCGTCTGACTGATGTCGAGGGCGTCGTAGAAGGACGACTCAGCCGCGTGGCTCAGGTCGACCATCAGTCCTAAGCGGTTCATCTCGCCGATGACTTCAGCTCCAAAGGCACTGACGCCGCCGTGGGTCGCCGTACCTCGGGCGGAGTCGCAGAGGTCGTTGTCACCGTTGTGGCACAGCGTGATGTAGACCACACCGCGGTCGGCAAAATGCTTGACGTTCTGCAGCTTGCCGTCGAGTGCCAGTCCGTTCTCTATACCTAACATGATGCTCTTGCGTCCGCCGCGCTTGTTGACCAGCAGGTCGTCAGGTGTGCGTGCCAAGGCGATGTACGGCGTATTGGCGTTGACGATGTCGCCAATCTTGTCGAAGATGAGGTCGGCATATTGCGTCGGGCTCTCTACGTCGAAGTCGACCTTCGACGCAAACGTCTCGCCGGGCTTGGGCTGTGGCAGGTAGCACACCATGATGGTAGCGTCCTGGCGCCCCTCAGTCATCTTATGCAGGTCGACGAGAATGCGCGGGTCGCGCTGCTCGAAGTGGATGCCCTGCGGGAAGAACATCGGTGTGTCGCAATGGGTGTCGAGGGTCAGCACGCGGTCGTGGAGTTGCTGGGCCTGACGGTAGGCAGCGGCTTCAGCCACAAGCCAGCGGAACAACGGCTGTCCGTCGTCGCCCATGCACTCCGGATGCCACTGCACGCCGACGATGCTTTTGTACTCCGTACTCTCAATAGCCTCGATGATGCCGTCGGGTGCCGTTGCCGTAACGCGGAACTTGTCGCCCGGCTCGCTAACAGCCTGGTGATGGAAGGAGTTGACGTAGAGGAGAGGAGAGAGGAGAGAGGAAAGAGGAGAGTGGGGAGATGTGAGAGGAGAGAGGAGAGAGGAGAGAGGAGAGAGATTTGCTTTATATATATTATATAAGGTGGAGTCTTCTTTGACGGTGACAGAGTGCGTGGGCTCAGAGCGGTCGGCATCCTGAGAGTGCTTGACAGTGGCTGAGATGTCCTGACACACCTTACCGCCCAGTGCCGCTGCCAGTGTCTGTATGCCACGGCAGATGCCAAGGATGGGCATCTGGCGGTTGTAGGCCAGCCGCGTGATGAGCAGTTCGGGCAGGTCGCGCTCCTGATTGATGCCGTGCAGTCCTGGAACAGGCTCCTCGCCACACCACAGGGGGTTGATGTCGGCACCGCCGCTCAGCAGCAGGGCGTCGATGCGGTCGAGGGTGCCCATCAGTACATTGCTGTCTGCCGAAGGGGGTATGATGACAGGTATGCCGCCGGCACGGATGATGCTGTCGTAATAGCCCCGACCGAGTTTGCAGGTCAGTTCTTCGTAGTTGCCGGTAATGCCGATGACGGGGCGCCACTGGGCGGCCGGAAATTGGGCGTACACCTGACTGGTGCAGGCCTGCAGGTCGAACGTCTTCACTCCTTGACTTCTATTTCGCGTTTGATACTCTGTTCCAACGAGATGAGCGTCTCGGTAGACATAACGCCGTGGATGCCCTGCAGACGGCCGTTCAGCAGTTCCATAAGCTGTTCGTTGTCGCGGGCGTAGAGCTTCACCAGCATGGTGTAGGGACCTGTGGTGAAGTGGCACTCGACCACCTCAGGAATGTGTTGCAACTCCTCGACGACATCCTTGTACATCGAACCCTTCTCCAGCGTGATGCCTACGTAGGTACAGGTGGAGTAGCCTAAGCTCTTGGGATTGACGTCGAAGCCGCTACCCGTGATGACGCCAGCCTCGATGAGGTGCTGGACGCGCTGGTGGATGGCGGCACGCGACACGTTACACTCTGCTGCCACATCCTTGAACGGGATGCGTGCGTTCTTCGACAAGATACTCAGAATCTTCTTGTCCAGATTGTCGATTTTTTCCATTGGTTAGTGATTTCGTTTACAATTTGTCAGCAAAAGTACATATTATTATTGAATTATGCAACAAAATCAACGGAAAAAATAAAAAAAGTGTGCTACCGAAGTAGCACACTTGACAGTTTCGCGAATTATTTCTTGCCTTTCTTGGCTTTCTTCGTGCCTTTAGCCTTCGTCACCTCGGCCTTGGCAGGCTCGTTGGCCTTGTCGCCAACGATGCCGACCAGCTCGACATCGAAGATCAGCATCGAAAAGGGCTTGATGTTACCCGTGGCACGCTCACCGTAGGCCAGCTGATAGGGGATGTAAAGCTGCCACTTCGAACCGACGGGCATCATGGTCAGTGCCTCTTTCCATCCGGCGATGACCTGGTTGGGCTGGAACTCGGCGGGCTTGTCGCCATGCTTGGCAGAAGCGTCGAACACCGTGCCGTCCACCAGACGGCCCTCGTAGTTCACCTGCACCTTGTCGGAGAGCTGGGGCACCTTGCCCTCGCCCTTGACGAGCACCTTGTACTGCAGGCCGCTGGCGGTGGTGATGACGCTGTCTTTCTTGGCGTTCTCCTTCAGGAACTCCTCGCCGGCGCGGCGGTTCGGACCGTACAGCTTCTCTTCCTTAGCCTTCTTGTCGGCCTCCTGCTTCTGTCGGAAGTAGGTCTCGGCGGTAGTCTGCTTGAAGACGGTGGTGTCCTGCTTTAGGGCGTCGGTGAAACCGCGATAGAACAGGTCGGCCTCGATGGAGTCGGGCGTGTCGGTAAACTCGCCGGAGATGCCGGGGAGCATACGTCCGCGCACCTGGCTGGCAATCTCGACGCCGGCAACACGCGCTTTAGCCTCGGGGGCCTCGCCGGCCTTGATAACCTCTTCGAAAGCCTTAATAAAGATGTTCATCTGAGCCGAGTCAATACCGTGCTGCTGCTTCAGATAGGCCATCAGACCGTTGGTGATGCTCATACCGGCAGCATAGCTGACAGAGTCAGAGCTTGACTTCAGTTCCACGGGAGCCACTACGGGTTCCTCGGCTACCTTCTTCTTCTTCTTTGCATCGACGGTGCAAAAAGAAGCACTCGCCACGACAGCGAGTGCTAACATGATCGTCTTCTTCATGATTACTTCTTAGGATTAACCTCTAACAGTTCAATCTTGAATATCAGTACAGAGAAGGGCTTGATGATACCCTGCTCACGCTCGCCGTAGGCCAGGTCCTGAGGAATGTAAACCTCCCAAATAGAACCAGCGGGCATGTGAACCATAGCGTCGGTCCAACCCTTGATGGTCTGGTTGCAGCGCAAGGTGATAGGCTCGCCGCGCTTGTAAGAGCTGTCGAAGACAGAGTCGTTCAGCAGACGGCCCTCGTAGTGAACCTTTACGAGCGAGGTGTCGGCAGGAATAGCACCGGTACCCTCCTTGATGACACGATACTGCACGCCGCTTTTCAGCGTCTTCACGCCGTCCTTCTTGGCATTCTTGGCCAGGAAGTTCTCGCCCTCTTTCTTGTTGCTGCCGTAGGTCTTCTCCAACTCGCGAGCCCTGATCTCCTGCATCTTGGTCTGAGCAATCGTCTGGGCCTGCTCAACGGTCATAAGACCCTGCTTGCCGGTGGTACCGCTGACGAAACCTGCCATGAAGTTCTTCATGGAGATGGTCTTCGTAGAGTCGTCACCAAACACCTCGTGGTTGATGCCCTTCATCATCTGGTTGCTGATCTGCTGACCAATCTGGATACCAGCATAGTAGGCTGCCTTCTTCTTGTTGTCGCCAGCGTTGGCGCCCTCGTTCAGACCTTTGATGAACTCAGCCATGTAAGCGGTGTCCACACCAAGACGGTCAACAAGATACTCTCTCAGACCCTGAGTCTGTGCCATACCAATAGCATAGCTCATCGAGTCAAGGTCACTCTTCAGACTGGCCTTCGGAGTGCCATTGCCGCAAGCGGTAAAGCCTGCAGCGACGATAGCCATAGCGGCTACGATAGATAACTTTTTCATTGTTTTTGTTTTAAAATATATCTTTTTTTACTTTTTACCTTTACATGACCTGAATCAGCTCAACGTCGAAAATCAGTGCTGCAAACGGGGGAATAGACGCACCGGCACCACCCTCGCCGTAAGCCAGGCGGTAGGGGATGAAGAAGCGGTACTTGGCCCCCTCCTGCATCAGCTGCAGACCCTCCGTCCAACCGGCAATGACCTGCTGCAGGGGGAATGTGGCGGGCTCGCCACGCTGTACGCTGCTGTCGAAGACCGTACCGTCGATGAGGAAACCCTCATAGTGGCACTTCACCGTATCCTTGGCACTGGGCTTCTTGCCATTGCCTTCCTTCAGCACCTGATACTGCAGACCGCTGGGCAGCGTGATGACACCGTCCTTCTTGGCGTTCTCGGCCAGATACTTCTCGCCGGCCTCCTTGTGAACCTTGCCGGCCTCGGCGCGCTGGGCGCTGATTTTCTGTTCCTGCTTCTGAAAATACTCCTGCACAATCTGCTGTGCTTCGCGGTGCTGAATCTTTAGTTCGCTGCCGCTAATAACGTCCTTAATGGCCTGGGCGAAATCGTCGATGTTCAGGTCCTGGGCACCCATTTGTGCCAACTGCTGACCAATGCCTAAGCCTAAGGCGTAACTCACTTTATCCATGCTTTCTCTTAAAATAATGTATAAATTTTCGAAAATCGGCGCAAAGTTACAACTTTTTGGGGAGTTAAAGCAGATAGCGGAGTTAAAAGGAGTTAAAGAGCGTTACCTTTTGACTTGAATTGCCTATATTTGCAGTGCAATAGCTCATTTGTCTATGAAAAAGATTGTAGTTTTAACAGGTGCCGGTATGTCTGTGGAGAGTGGTCTGAAGACTTTCCGCGATGCCGACGGACTTTGGGAAGATTATCCTGTGGCTCAGGTGGCTACCCACGAAGGATGGGAAGCCGACCCCACATTAGTGACCAACTTTTACAATATGCTGCGCAAGAAGTGCTGGGGCGTGAAACCTAACGAGGGTCACCGCTTGGTGGCCGAGTTGGAGAAGTACTACGACGTGACGGTAGTGACGCAGAACGTAGACAACCTCCATGAGCAGGCTGGCTCGTCGAAGGTTATCCATCTGCATGGCGAACTGATGAAGGTGTGCTCCAGTCGCGACGTCGACGACCCGCGCTACCAGGTGACGCTGACACCCGACAATTGCGAGATAGCGCCAGGCACCAAGGCTGGCGACGGCTCGCTACTGCGCCCGTTCATCGTATTCTTCGGCGAGGCCGTGCCCAACATCACCATCGCCGCCGACGAGGTGCAACAGGCTGACATCCTGATTGTCATCGGGACGTCGCTCGTCGTCTACCCTGCTGCGGGACTGCTGCACTATGCCCGTCCCTCGGTGCCTATCTACCTCATCGACCCGAACCCCATAGCTGCCGGCGGTCGTGTACAGCAGATACAGAAGGGCGCCTCGGCAGGCATGAAGGAGCTGTACGACCTGTTAACGAAGTAGCCACAGCCTCAGTGGCGAACAAGATGCTGATGCCGCCAAGAAGATAAAGCAGGATATGCACCGTACTGAATAAAAATGCAAAAATAGCGTTCAAAATACACTATTTTTGCATTTTAATCGTTATTTGTTTTGCGTTTTTCATAATTTGCAGTACCTTTGCACGCGAATTTTGAAAATAGGTATTCATATTAATAATTATGGCAGAAAATTTAGAAGTGAAGGAGCTGGACCAGGTTGTTGTCCGCTTCTCAGGTGACTCCGGCGACGGTATGCAGTTGGCCGGAAACATCTTCTCTACGGTCAGTGCCACCGTTGGTAACGGCATCTCGACATTCCCCGACTACCCTGCGGACATCCGCGCCCCGCAAGGCTCGCTGACGGGTGTGTCAGGTTTTCAGGTACATATCGGTGCGGGCAAGGTCTACACCCCTGGTGACAAGTGCGACGTGCTGGTGGCCATGAACGCTGCCGCGCTGAAGACGCAGTACCGCTACGCCAAGCCCGGTGCCACCATCATCATCGACACCGACTCGTTCGGTCCTAAGGACCTGGAGAAGGCTCAGTTCAAGAGCGAGGACTATCTTGGCGAGATGGGCATCGACCCGGACCGCGTCATCCAGTGCCCGCTGACGACGATGGTGAAACAAGCGCTCATGCCGGCCCCCCCTTCGGCCCCCGAGGGGGCCACAAAAGTTGGCAAGAGTAATGAAGCCCCCTCGGGGGCAGTAGGAGGGGCCAGCATCGACATGAAGTCAGTTTTGAAGTGCCGCAACATGTTTGCGCTGGGACTCGTCTGCTGGCTCTTCGACCGCGACCTGGAACTGGTGAACAATTTCCTGCGCGAGAAGTTTGCCAAGAAACCCGCCATCGCCGAGGCTAACATCAAGGTGATTCAGGCTGGATGGGACTACGGTCACAACACCCACTCGTCGGCTGTCAACGTCTACCGCATTGAGTCGAAGGAGAAGCAGCCCGGCCGCTATATGGACATCACGGGCAACAAGGCTACGGCCTACGGCTTCATTGCTGCTGCCGAGAAAGCCGGACTGAAACTCTACCTGGGCTCTTACCCCATCACCCCGGCTACCGACGTGCTCCACGAGCTGTCAAAGCACAAGTCGTGTGGCGTCATCACCGTACAGTGTGAGGACGAAATTTCGGGCTGCGCCTCAGCCCTCGGTGCCTCGTTTGCCGGTGCCCTCGGCGTGACCAGCACGTCGGGTCCTGGCATCTGCCTGAAGTCGGAGGCCATGAACCTGGCCGTCATCATGGAGCTGCCCTTGGTAGTGCTCGACGTACAGCGTGGCGGTCCTGCCACGGGTCTGCCCACGAAGTCAGAGCAGACAGACCTGCTGCAGGCTCTCTTCGGCCGTAACGGTGAGAGTCCCATGCCCGTCATGGCTGCCACCAGTCCTACCGACTGCTTCGACGCAGCCTATCAGGCTTGTAAGATAGCCCTGGAGCACATGACGCCGGTGGTGCTGCTGACCGATGCCTTCGTAGCCAACGGCTCTGGCGCATTCAAGCTGCCCGACATGGCGAAGCTCGACGCCATCAATCCCCCGTATGTTCCCGAGGAACTGAAAGGCAAGTGGACACCCTATATGCGTGCTGAGAACGGTACCCGCTACTGGGCCGTCCCCGGACGTGAGGGTTTTGCTCACATCCTTGGCGGACTGGAGAAGGACTCGCAGACGGGTGCCATCTCAACGAACCCCGAGAACCACGACCTGATGACGCGTCTGCGCCAGCAGAAGATTGCCAATATCGAAGTTCCCGACCTGAAAGTGGAAGGCGACGTCGCC
>Ga0256405_10005355_pt1 | contig 22349 bp, 25 predicted proteins | sample RumenRJG_02DNA_FD_189096 | JGI IMG/M metagenome (GOLD analysis project Ga0256405, IMG submission 189096) | Bovine rumen microbial communities from Lethbridge, Alberta, Canada - RJG_02 | ecosystem: Host-associated > Mammals > Digestive system > Stomach > Rumen | place: Canada: Alberta... | reverse complement strand
GATTGCCGGAAAGGGTGGCTTCCTTGCCTTTGTCACGCACCCACTTGCAGACGGTCTTATCGAGCCATGACATATCAAGTTCGTAGGTCGGTTGTAAGCCTCCGTCGTTGTCGTAGGTCTCGTTCATCAGACGGGAGAGCATGGTGTCGATACGGGCACGTTGCTCGGAGGTGTACGGAATGAAGATCGCTCCATCTTCACCTAAATCGTCCTCCAGCTTGCAGAGGATCGTACGGGTGATGTTACCTCCTTCGATGGCTTTCTTGTCGAAGTACTCGTCGAGTGCTGCGGGTGTAGCGCAGAACATCGAACAGATATTGATATCCACGATGGCGGAATAGGAGTTATCCGACGCGAAGTCGATACCGAACAAACTGCCCAAATCATAACTCGTACGCATGATGGTACGGAGATTGCTGTACCCGTTCTTGCCGGCATCGGTCACTTGGGCGAGCTCTTCCGCGAACATCCAGAACGTGAGCGTGTCGCCAAAGACGCGTTCGTACATGTCGGCACGTTTGGTGAGGACGGTCTTGGAGATCGTTGGCGGTACAACGCGGATGGTGGTTTCGGGTTCGGATTCCAGTTTCTCGTTCGCTTTGCGGGTCTTTTTCTTGTCGCGATACTCCTGTTCGAGACGGCGCATGGCTTTGTCACGCGCTTTGAGGGTCTTGTCCATGATGAGGGATTCGATGTCGGCGGCAAAGGATTTACCGGACGATTGTGCGCCCTCTATCAGCACCTGCAAGAGCAAAGCGCTCGGTCGCGTGTCATAGAAATAATGCAGCCGCACGCGGGGACACATGGCGCATAACGGACTTAGACTCGCTACGAAAGCAGGCAGTTTGCGGTTCTGCGGGGCGTTGGAGACGATCTCGCGGATAACAGGCGGAAGGTCTTTGTCCTTGGGGAGCGACAGTCGCTCCAGAGGGGAGAGCGTCTTGCTCTCCTCCTCAAATGGAAGCGATGTCTGTCTCATAGTCCAAGTTCCGTTTTTGCGCGTTCAACATCAAGGAACACATCGTCCGCGAAATTGGACGGATCGAGCGTGGTAGAAAGTACCAGACGCTTGAAGTTCATCACGTACTCGCCCTTGCGGTTTTTGTGTACGTTGATGTACTTGCCAGCCCAGATCTTCGGATTGCGCTCGCATGACTGCGGTAGCTGTTCGTCGAACTCGAAGTTGTCTTCGTTGTTCATACTAAGCATCCCTTTGCGGTTCTCGCCCGGATGCATGATCGTGTTTTGGGTGCGTGTCTTAATGTTTACGCACAGGTGGGTGTTTCTAATGATGCCCATAATCAAAAAGATTTAAAATAAAACAATTGATTATGACATCAGGCCTGAGTCAACCGATTCTTCTTTGCACTATCATTTAGTCGCCTTCCGAACCGGGCTTTTGACGTTCACGTTAGCTGCTCGTTTCTATCAAAAACGGTGCAAAATTACTGCTTTTTTTTGATATAACCCGATATTTGAAAACTCCACTCTCCCAAAAACTACGCATCCTCCCTCATTTCCTACGATACTTCCCTCGGGAACATAAAAATCCCTCGCAATTTCAATTGCAAGGGATTGTTTTCTTTCATCTATTCGTTTAATGAAAATGCTTATCGAATGTCTTGGTGGAATACCCTTCCTGAGTCTCATTAGGTAATCCTAATCGTTCCAACTCTGCCCGGAGAACCGCATGATTGAGTGTTTTATAGTACACACGTTCTTTCTTTGCCATTTCGTCTAAATGGCTGAAAATCTCCGGAAGCGGATAGTTTCGTACTAAGTTCTTAACCTCTTGATGAACCGCTCTGCGCTTATCCTCATCCGTCACGGAAGGATGTATAAAATGAAAGAGTTCTTCTTCTATGGATGCTATGGGCTTGTTATCATCAACGGGCATCGTGAATATGCAATTATACATATTCCCAAAAAACTGCTGACAATTGATATTCTCCTGATGCTCGATATATTCGGGCTTTTGCGCTTGATTTGTTTCCATAGTTATACTGCTTTTGTAAATTGTGAATTACTTATCGTTCCCAAAAACTGCTGGCATTGCTCATTACGGGACATATCTATAAACAAACATCTATTAAATACCTGAACCGGATATAACATCGGATAGTCTGGTCTCGGAGTGGGAACCAATCGCTCTACTTCCATCGGTAGCACACCATCTTGCGGTAGATGATCCAAAATCACATCCAACCGATGTTTACAATTGGTTCCCTTAAAAAAGTCTGTTAGTTCCAAATACGCGGGTAACTCTTCCATAAAGCGCCTTTCCCACCATGAACGCTTAATTGGAGGTAGCAACCTGCATATAAGATACATGATAAACAATGTCTTGTACCCACATACCCGATGTACGTACGAAACTTGTAGGCGTTCTCTGTATGTTTGCAAAATCCGCTCCACAATAACCCGATGGTTAATACATGGTTTGTACTCGTCTGCACGATGGTTGGAATCATACTGATAAACTTGATTTCTAAGCAAGCATACTTGCTCATGTGCCATCTTGATCTCCTGTTCCATCCCTATTCCGTCTGAGGCTTCTAACGGATTGGCAAACTCTTCCTCCAGAACCGAGGATACTAACTCGAATAACTTGGATGTCTCTACACTAAAATGCATAGGCGTAAATAAAAAGTAGTTAATAAATTTAGTTTAGGTCCGAACAAAAATACTCATTTGTGGGAAACCGGGTGCAAAGATACTGCTTTTTTTTGATACCACCAAATTTTCGGGAAACTTTTTTATTAAAAAAAATACAAAAGTTATCCAAAATTTTTAATTATTCTATTTATAATAAGATATTTATGTAATTAAAAATTTTAAAAAGTTTTCCAAAATAAAAATTTTTATAAGTTACAAATGACAATTATCTTTAAAAGCTACAGAACTATCCTATGCGGAACGCTCACGGAATTCCATTCGAAAGCGAAAGGACGCTCCGGGTAAAAAGTCAACAATAAGCGATTTTTATTAGCGAGAGTCCCTACACGTGTGCGTACCCCTGCGCGATATTCAATTCAAATTCTATACTTTTTACTTTTTACCCGGAACGTCTCTCCATTGAATTGGAGAGAGTGGCCTCCGCCGAGAGAGGATATAGATATATTAAGGGACAAATACCACAACTTAGGGGACAAACTATTGCCCATGTCATAAAAAAGCAGTACCTTTGCATCGGATTTCGGAAACACCCCGTTCCCTCCGCCCAAACCCCGTAAAATTAGCGCGCACTTTTAACAAGGTTTGAACAAGGTTTTAACGAGGTTTCCAAAATTCTCTCCAGCGAGAGATTGTCGTCTTCGGTCGCATATTTGCGACCGCGATCAGTCCCCAAGGAGATATTCATTATTCATTATTAATTATTCATTATTCATTAAACCTAAACCCCCTCACGGCGTAGGGCACCGAACAGGTCTAACGACTAACGACTAACGACTAACGACCAACGACCTGTTCGGCAAACGCCGAACATTATGGGAAAAGTAACCTATGCTCCGGGTATTGAGTATGTGCAAGGCGCACTCGCTAAACCCAAAAAGAAAGACGGACACAAGTGTGGTGATTACCTCATCGGTACCCACCGAACCGCCGCAACCACCAACCCCAATTGCACCCGCATCTATCTCCGCAAGGCGGATTCGTACGAGCGCTCCACGCCGGTCACTGCCAACGAGACCAGACAGCGTAACCGCTTCTCGGCTGTCGCAGCAGCTGTTGCAGCTCGTGCGAAAGACCTCATGAAGATCTCCGCTGACCAAGCCGCGTTCGCCGCTCAGAAGGATCAGCCGGATGGTGTTAAAACCATGAAAGCCTACCTCTGGAAACTGGAGAAAGAGGCTTACGACGCCGAGCACAACGGCTAAAAACCCCTCCCTGACCCTCCCCACAAGGGAGGGGAAAGGGACGCGGGAAACCACTAACCCACTAATCCACTAACCCTTTTAAAATTATGACTAATCAACAGATTTACAAGATCATTGAGACGATCGTGTTAGCGTTGCTGACGTGCTGCGCAGTAGCGCTGGGAATGACGAGCTGTAAGGCTTGGCGCACGATCTCCACCACGGCGACCTATACGCAGGTCGCGGACTCCACCAAGAACGCCACGACCATCACCACGAAGACGGTCGAAGAATATCAAGGCGTCAAGAAGAAGTAAAGAAGGACTCATCGTTAATGACGGAACGATTGTGTGCGGGCATGGATGTTCCGGCGGATACAGTCGCTATAAAGCCATGGTTCGCAGCTGTGGATGTCACCCACATTGATAAATCCGGCAAAAGGCGGATATTCCGACGCACTATAACCGCTGACAACCAGCACATGTTCGGGTGCCACGGAGACGGTAATGGTGTCGTGGAGCATGGCAGGAGTGGCATCGGTTCGCCAGTTGACGGGATTGATGCAGACACAGGAAGCGGCTATGACGGGTTGGATGAAACGCACGTCCTTGACGGTGTTATAACAGATGGTGACGTGCGTGTCCGTCTCGCCTTGCGCCGGACGGATATGCGGACAGAGAGTGTCTTGCGGAGTGAGCTTATAGCCCATGACATAAGCCGCCACCAGCTGGTTGAAGGTCTCGTCAGACATGTGTTTGAGCAGTTCGACCACCGCCAAACCGCCTTGACTGAAACCGGCTATGACGAGCGGACGTGAGTTATCGCGCTGTGCAAGGAACGCGTCAAACGCCCGGCAGACATCGTCCATAGACAGACGCGTACGATGGTAGATCGTGTCCTCGTTGCGGGTGACCCATCCGTCAATGGTCGTATGGCGGTAGAAAGGCGCATAGAAGCGGTTTCCGGGAGACATATACGCTGCTGCACGGCGAATCTCTATCGCCATGTGCGCACGATGTTCGGGATTCCAGACGTCGGCATAATGGCAGACGAGGCTGTCGTGTTTCCAGTCCTGCTCCCACGTAGAGACGACATAGAAGATGTCCGCTCCTGAGCCTGCGGTATCGCCGTCAAGCGTGATCCACATGGTGGTGTCCTGATAGTTCGGAGGAGCAGGGATGAAAGTCTCAGCCGGACGGTTACATGCCACCAAAAGAAGCATGGAGAGAAAGATCAACGCAACCGGTTTGTGGGCTGTCGCATGGCGCGAATAGATACGTGCGATGATAGCGCCGCTGATGTTATGCCAGACGCTGAAGACAGCTCCGGGAATAGTGGCTAAGGGGAATGCGGCAAAATGCATCACCGCCAGCGAGGTAGCCAAACCGGAGTTCTGCATGCCGACTTCGATACTGAGTGCCACGCTTTTCGGACGTTGCAGACGCAACAGTTGTCCGACCAGATAGCCGATACCGAGTCCACAGAGGTTATGCAACATCACCACGAGCACGACGAGCATACCTGCGGTCATCAGCCGATCGGCGTTATGCGACACGACGATGCCGACGGTAAGCGCCACAGCAAGGGATGAGAACGCAGGCAAGTAAGGCGTGACGCGTTGCGTGAGTTTGGGGATGAAACGCTGGCATAGCAAACCGCATACAATAGGCAGGATCACGATATAGACGATACTCATTAACATCCCCGTGGTATGCACATCGACCATCGTGCCCGCCAAGAGCCAGACGAGAAGCGGCGTCAGTAGAGGCGCAAGCAAAGTGGATGCAGCGGTCATGCCCACAGAAAGAGCCAAGTCGCCTTTTGCCAGATAAGTGATCACATTCGAAGCCGTTCCTCCGGGACAACAGCCGACGAGGATGACGCCTATCGCTATTTCTTGCGGAAGCGAGAAAGCTTTGGTCAAACACCATGCTAACAGCGGCATGACGGTAAACTGCGTGAGGCAACCGATGAAGATATCGCGCGGACGACTCAGCACTATCTTGAGGTCATTCGCCGAAAGCGTCAATCCCATTCCGAACATGATGACGCCCAACATCGGATTGATGACCCAAGTGCCGATCCACGCGAGCGAAGAAGGCACAATAAGACTTAGTGCGGCTACCAGCAGCACAATCACGCCCATCCATTTAGCTATAAAATCACAGATACGTTTCATAGGTATTTGGTCATTAACAATCGGAACTACTCTGGTCTATCTGAGCAACAGGTCTTTCAGTTTGATTTGAGGATGACGGTATTGACGATCCTTGCGAGCTTGTTGACCGTTCGTGCTGATGGCTTGTTGCGCACAAGCATGAACGCACGCGAGACACACGGTACAATGGTCGCCGATGAGAGCTTTATTGTCCGTCAAGCGGATGTTCTCCATCGGGCAGACACGCACGCAAGTACCACAGCCGGTACACTTGTCGGCATTCACTTTCGGACCCAAGAAATGGATCATTCCTCTCATCACAGCCGGACGACCAAGGAGCCATGAGAGGAGCCCAAACCAACTATAGTGCAAGGTGTGACTTTCCGCTTGCAGTTCGCGGATGATCAGCTCCATACGAGCCGGCACACGGTCGAACTTACCCAACTGTTTATTGGGATTGCGTCCGAAAGCCAGCGCGCTGTTATCGGGCATACTGACCTTATGGCTGTATGCCAGTTCGATACCTTTCTTAAGCAGAAGACGACGCAGCGTCCAGATGCAGTTACCCGCCGCGCTGCCACACGTGACGACCGTAAAGACATAAGACTGCGGACTGATCTTCAATCGCGCAATCATATCGGGCAAAGCCGGTGGCAGGTTAAAGTCATAGGACGGAAAGACCAGACCGATACGTTTCTCGGCTGTCCAATCCTGCTGCACGGCTTCGGTCAGCAGCATCAGTCGTTCGTTCAGCCGTTCTGCCAACAGTCGTGCAACAGCGAGGCTGTTTCCTGTTGCTGAAAAATACAGAATCATATATATGCGATTTTGCGTGCAAAGGTACAAAAAAAATCCCACATACGCAAGGATAAGTGGGATTTTTTTGTTTATTAAGGATGATTTTTACTATTCTATCATCTTAATCAGCTTGGCTGGATTGCCGCCGACGATGGCATTGGCAGGCACATCTTTGGTGACTACAGCCGCAGCTGCTACGACCGCATTCTCGCCCACTGTCACACCCGGCAGGATGGTTGCTCCTGCTCCGATCCACGCGTTCTTACCGATATGCACCGGCTTGCAAATAAGGATCTGGCGGTCGTGGAGATCGTGGTTATTGCTGATAAGTTGCACGTTCGCCGCAATCATCGCACCGTCCTCAATGGTGATTCCGCCGCGCGACATCATCAGACAATCCGGCATGATCATGACTCCTTTGCCGATGTGTACCATGTCAAAGCACACTCCCTTCAACGGTGGTTGCACGATGGCTCCTTCACCGAGATTTTCACCAAAGAGTGCTTTCGTAGCTGCGATGTTCTCCGGCGTAAAAGGAATTGTTTGATTGAACGCAAAGAGCTTGCGTCCCTGCTCAATGTACATTGCTTGCGCTTCGGGTGTCGTCACCCGCGGGTCAACTCTAAATCCTTCCATATTCATCAGAGATTAAGTCCTTTAATCCATTTTTCCACTTTTGCTTTGTTCGTGCGCACCTCATGTCCGTAGATGCTGAAACCGGGCTTCACGTCGGCATTCGGGTACGCTTTGCGGACGTCGCTCATCACATTGCCAAGACCGCTTCCCTCGTGGGTCGAGAACGGATAAATAGTCTTACCGTTCAGGTCGTACGTGTCGAAGAAGGTGAACATCACTTGCGGGTAAGTGCCCCACCAAATTGGTCCGCCGATGAAGATGATGTCGTACTGGTCAAAGAACTCTTTGATGTTTGAGGGTTTGATGGCTTCGCCGTTTGAAGTGTTTATTTGCGGTTCAAACGCCGGACGCTCGTCATTGCGGGCTTCCTCCTGTGCCAGTTCGGTCAGCGGCGTATAAGCCATTCCGTCGTATTTGTGCGTCACGATCTCAAACTGGTCGGCTCCGGTCAGTTCGCTGATGTAGTCCGCCACGATTTTGGTGTTACCCACTTGGATGTTCCCCACCGAGTAGTTCTCTCCGGCATGAGAGAAGAATACTACCAAACATTTGTGATTTGTCATTTGTGTTTTGTTGTTTTGTGCGTTGCAGCCTGTTAATGTAAGTGCCGCAAGCAAGGTGAATAAAATCTTTTTCATAACCATCATTTTGAATTGCGGTGCAAAATTACTGCTTTTTCTTGAATTATCCCTTACACAATTTACGGCATTTTTTACACATTTCGCAGAAAAAGCTTTTTTTTAGTCCATTTTTCCACCGACACATGAGCGTGAGAGACGAAAAATCGTACAAATTGCATATTATATTTGCATATGTCAAAAAAAAGTTGTAACTTTGCAACCGATTTGCAAAGATTAGCCAGTATGAGTAACATCAAACCACATATTCGCATTTCCCCCACGGCTGTCAGCACGACATTTGTTGATGATGTCCGTACTATTATAGAGCAGGGCAAACAGCAGGCTTATATGTCTGTAAATGCGTCGATGATAGAGACATACTGGCATATCGGAGAACGCATTGTAAAAGAAGAACAGCAGGGTTCAAAACGTGCTGAATATGGCGCACAAATAATTGATTTTCTCGCTGAAAAATTGGCAGATGAGTACGGCGAAAGTTACTCTCCGCGTTACCTTCGTTCCTTCCGGAAGTTCTATGCTCTTTTCCCGGATTTTGACATTTGGAAATCGCGGTTTCCAAATCTGACATGGACACATATTTATCGCACTCTGCGTGTCGGAGACGATACAGCTATCCGTTGGTATCTGGGCGAGGCGTCCGCGCAAATGTGGAGCGTGCGTACATTGGACAGGAATATCAGTACGCAATATTTTGAACGACATCTCTCTGCTCCGCAGTTGCCAGAGACAGACGCAGTGGTGACGCATATCAAACAGACGGAACTGATTAAGAATCCCGTTATGGCGGAATTCTTGGGCTTTAAGCGTGACCAAACGTATTCAGAGACAGATCTTGAGAATGCAATAATCTCTCATTTGCAGGAGTTCTTAATGGAACTCGGCAAGGGTTTCGCTTTTATGGGGAGACAACAACTGGTACGTACCGCATCTCAGGATTATTATATTGACCTCGTGTTTTATAATGTCATTCTCAAGTGCTATGTGCTTATAGATCTCAAAATCGGGAAGGTGACACACCAGGATGTCGGGCAAATGGATATGTATGTGCGTATGTTTGATGAGTTGAAACGTACAGAAACAGACAATCCCACTATTGGTATTTTGCTTTGTAGTGAAACGGATGAAGATATTGCTCGCTATTCGGTTTTGAAAGGCAATGAACAGCTCTTTGCGACAAAATACAAATTGTTCTTGCCGACCCCGGAAGAATTGCGTCGGGAGATCGAGCGGCAAAAGGAAATATATCGCTTACAACAAGAGAACTAAATACACGTCCCTCTCCAAGACGTTAAAGATGGAGAAAGACAAGCGCAAAGAGTTGCGCTAAAACATATAATTAATAATTCGCTATTATTCCAAAATTGTCAACTACCACAAACGACTAAATGAAACGGAATAAGTTGTGAAGCACTCTTTGAGTGTGGATAACTTGTGTTTCATTAGGTGTGGTAGCCTGACAATTTGCAAGGAGTCCGCACTTTTTGTATATATCAAGAAACTAACTATAATCCATTAAAACCGATGCTCAACGGGATATAAATGAGCAACTAATAAAATGAAAACAAAGTATTTAATTGTAGCAACGCTATGTTGCATAGTAATGGTTGCATGCCAGAGTAATGACCCAGACGAAAATATGGGTAACGACAACAAGACGAACAATGAAGTGATAGAAGGATTGAATGATTTAATAGATGGAATAGGAAATGTTGTTGATACCAAAACTTTAGAGGATGGTTCAACCGTTATGACTGATGACAAAGGAAACACCATTACTAAAGATAAAGAAGGTAATATTACTATTGTCACCAAAGAAGGTGAGACCATTCTTATTGACAATTCTATCAAAGAAGATCCTTCAGCAGCAAAAGACAAATGGTATAATTCTACTTGGAAGAGTGCTAAATATAATGAACCTATTCCTGATATGAATTATAGGAAAAGACAATTTGTTGCAACACTGAAAGAGTATGGTTTTGTTGTTGAAGAGGTCAATGTAAATAAAGATTCAATAGAAATAAATATCGATGATTCAGATGAATATACCATACATTTCCGAAACACGACCGCTTCCCTTCAGAAAGTATCAACATCTACTCAACACACATATAACGGAACGTATCATTTCAAACGATATGATGTTATGCAGAAAACTATCGGTGATGGTGAGATAAGGTACAGATTTGAGATTACAAATAACGATTGGGGCAATTATAGTGCAGATTTATTTGAGGATATTTACGAATATAACTACGATTCGGAATCATATATCTTTGTAGAATCAAGAGGGATAGATGGTGTTGGGTTAGAAAAAGATGATGCTATTTATACATACGAAGGATATGACAATAACAGTACAAAAGAAGAAGTAGTATCAAAAGATGTTACTACCACATACTTTAACTATCGTCGTTTGAGCGATACACAAATTGCCGCAAGTAACAATTCTGTATCGTATATATTAAAGGAAGATGATGGTTCTACTCCTGAATTAGACGTTTATGATTTGCAAGGAAATAGATTGATATCATTAGAGTTAGTTTCATTATAACTATAGTTCAAAAATATGCAAAAGCAGGTGGTCCAAATGATCAACTGCTTTTGGTATATGGTATCTTAACATATACTTTTCAACTACCTTCTAAAAACCTGCCAAACAGCATATCTCGCGCCACTCTCGCGCCATGATTGAGAGGATGTAAGAATAAAGAGGAATCTTAATAATCGGCACTTTTTGCCTTTACCTGCCGCGCACGGGAGACATACGACTCGCATACCCGACGATAGACCGACAGGATACCGACGAGATACCGTAATAGAATCTTAATAATCGGCTTCTGACAAAAGAAATTCACAATCTTCGGAACAAATCACCCACAACTTTCGGAATGAATCACCCACAACTTTCGGAACAAAACATCCACAATCTTCGGAAAAGTGTAAATTAAATTTGCATAATTCATTTATTTTTTTGTACCTTTGCAGCGTTTTTTATGCAGTCCTGCATCGTAGAGACGGATTATACGGATTGATAGAAGTCAAACTGGGCGGAACGGATAATATAGATGCAGGGGCAACTACATTAAACAAGTTGGCAACTAATATTGACACAAGCAAAATGAAAGCTCCGGCATTCAAGATGGTTGTCATCGGCGTGGGACCTTATGCATATCAACGTCCGGATGGGGTATATGTTATTCCTATAAATCTCCTTAAACCATAATATTTCTTTTGAACGGAAGCTAAAGACATGGTGTAACAATATTGCTACTTCTCCCCGCCACGGATTTCTGACGCGGAGATGCCGAGGTTTTGGCGGATGTAACGGCTGAGATGAGCCGGGGAAGAGAAATCAAAACGATATGCGATGTCGGTTAAGGTCAGAGAACGGTCGCGGAGAAGACGGGCAATCTCGACCGAGGTGTAGCGGTTAATCCAATAGGCAGCTCCGGAACCGCTGATGGACTTACAGGTCTCAGAGAGGTATTTGGGCGTGACGCACAGCCGGTCGGCATAGTACGCGATGTCACGATGTGTGCGGTACTCGCCGCGCTCCAACATCTCAAGAAAGCGGTTCATGAGGTGCGCGTTCTGGTGGGTAAGATCGTTCGATTCGGCGTATATCTCTGCATGAAAATCAAAGAAATCAATGATCATCGCTTGCACGGCATTGAGCGTCAGGTCGAGATAAAAACGATGCTCTTTCTCCGCGCAACGCGTACGCACGTATTCCATATTCTCTTTGCATCGCTCAGCCTGTCGCGCGTTGAGGTGCATGACCGGATCGTTGAAGAGCATCATATGTCCGCGTGTGCCGTAGTTTGAGAGCGGCAACGCCATCTGGATAAATTCCGGCGTGACATAGACGGTAATGGTCTGAAAATCAGGACTTACATCGGCTATCTGCGCGTTCTCGCTTCGCTGCATAATGATGCAATCCCCGCGCTGCATAGGGAACGACGCACCGTTGAAAAGCAGCGTCGCTGTTCCCTCCAAGCACAAAGCATGCGTCAGGTAACCCGTGTGTGCGAGTTGCAAGTCCGTGGATAATATGTCCGAAAACTCAATGGGCTGCATGCTTATTGTGTTCTCAATGAGAGCTTATAATTGCGTCATGTGGTAGCCAAGACGTTTGAGTTGGACGGCGATGCCAAAGAGGTATAACTGATGCAGACAAGCGACGTAAGCAAGGAATGCCTCTTTCGTGCCCGGCTCGATGGACTGACGCATCAAGGTGTGATGCACGCGTGAGGCACACTCGCTGACGAGTTCTTCGGTTGCCGCAAAGTCCTTGGCTGACAGTTTGAGGAAGTCCCGACGGATATACTCATCCATGGCATCATAGCCGCGTTTGCCCCGCAGATACACGTACAGATCTTCTTTCGCAGCATAGTACTGCCAGTTATCGTCCCACATCTTCGCAACCGCCATTCCGATATACATCATCCATCCGAGTGAGGCAAGGGGATAGTTCTGAAACTCGTGCACACCGTCCGGGATATACGCATTCGCAATCGACTCCCATCTGTCCTCCACATCGGGACACTCCGGCAGTCGTTCATCTATTTCGTTCACGCTCAGCAAATACTGCTGTAAGTCGCTGTGTATCAGTTCTTCCAATGAATCCATTTTTTCTTGGTGTATTTGGCTTTGACAATCTCGTATGAATTGCGGATGAGGTCACGTGTCAAGTCGTCCGGCGAAGTATGCGGATCCAAGCCTATCCAGTATTTGGGCGACTCGTTGTACGGGTTCCCGACACAGTCGTATTGGGCTTTCAGTTCGTCGATCCGTTCAGGCTGGCACTTGAGCGAAATGACCTGAAAATCATTCAAATCAAAGAAACAGAACATGTGTCCGCAGACATAGAAAACCAGCACTCCCTCGCCGTTCTTGAACATGACGAAAGGCAGTTTTTCTTCCACGTCCGAGCCTAAAGAAAGGCAATACTCGCGAATTTCTTCTACGTTCATACAAATGATTGATTTAAAAAAATCAGGTGCAAAGGTACAAAAATATTCCGATACCGACAAGTTTTATAGCAAAATAATGTGATTTTTATGCACTTTTTTGAGCAAATCTTACTTTTGGTTAATAAGTTCCCAAAAATGGGTAACGCGTATGTGCGTAATTTTTTGTAATTTTGCGCCCAAATTCGTATTAACCAAAAAATAGTATAAGGTATGAAAAAGATTTTGGTATTGGTGGTAGCGGTTGTCTGCGCAGGGATTGCGCAGGCAGTTGACTATCCGTATTTAGTGTTTGTGAATCAGAGTAACGACACGACAGCGCTGTCGGTGACCGGCATGACGCTTAAAGTCAATGAGAACAGCCTGATGGTGACGAACACCGAAGGCACAGTGAATTTCACGCTGACGGACTTGCAGTTTATGCAGTTCATGACCGAAGACGGACAGCTGGCACAACGATTAGACAATATCTTGGATGCCAATGCACCGATAGATGTCTATACGATTTTGGGCGTGAAGGTCGGACATTACAACAGTCTGCCTCAAGCAGCAGGCGTGCTCAGTAATGGCAGTTATGTGATTACAAATGGGAGAATTTCACAAACGATTGTTGTGAAATAGTTGAGCGTTTAGAGTTTAGTGTTTAGTGTAGTTAAAAGTTAAAAGTTATGAAAAGAATAATTGGATTAGTGGTTAGCGGATTAGCATTTAGCGGTCTGTTAACAGCTCAGACGCTGAATGTGCAAGTGGGAAATGTACGGTATATGTTCCCTGCAGTACAGACTGCTCAGATGCCGTACGAGAACGGGACGACCTTGACCGTCATGGGCAAAGTGTTTAACCTGAGTGAGATAGACAGTATGTTCGTGGATGAGACAGCCGTGACGGACAACACCGTGCAAGTGGCATACAACGCTGAGAGTGCGGACATCACGGTAGCTGGCAATATCGCGCGTCTCCTTACTATTACGCAAACAGGCGCGCACGTGAGCATCATCCAGAGTGCCGACGTGGCAGAAGAGATCACCTATACGCTCTCGGGCACTTCGTCCGACGGCGGGTTCTATAACGAGGGCGCATTCAAAGCGACGGTCGAGCTGAACAACCTCAACCTGACGAACGTGTCGGCTGTTTATTCCGGAGCGGCAGTACACATCCAAAACAGCAAGCGAATCAAAGTGAAACCGCTTAACGGTACAACGAACACGCTTGTAGATGCCGCCAACGGCAAGCAGAAAGGATGTCTCTATATCAAGGGTCATGCGGAGTTTGCCCAGAAAGGTACGCTGAACGTGACGGGTAACGTGAAACACGGTATCAAGACCGGCGAGTATTTCTCGATCAAGAACTCGACCATCAACATCCTCTCGGCGGTGGGTGATGGCATCAACTGCGAGCAGTTCTTCCTCATGGAGAGCGGCACGATCACCATCAACAACGTAGCCGACGATGGTCTGCAATGCGACATCGAGGACACTACCGTTGGTTCGACAGGCGAGACTACGGATCACGAGGAGGAAGACTCCGGTAACATCTATATCTCCGGCGGCTCGTTGACAATGAACATCACCGGTGTAGCTTGCAAAGGTATCAAATCCGAAGGCAACATCGCCATCAGCGGCGGTGAGTTCACTATCACCACTTCCGGCATCGGAATGTGGGACACGGAGGACTTGGAGACCAAGGCAGCGGCTTGTATCAGCAGCGATGCGAACATCACCATCTCCGGCGGTACACTCAACCTCACGTCCACCGGTTCGGGCGGTAAGGGACTCAAATGCGACAGTCTGCTGACCTTCACCGGCGGCACGATGACGATTAAAACAACCGGCGCGCTCTATTACAACAACGGCACGACCGAGAACACCAATTACACCGGTAATACCGATAATATTGACAGCAAGTATTACTCTTCGCCGAAAGGTATCAAAGCCGGTATCAAGACCGAGTCGGGAAGCGGATGGAATGTGACATATACGTATGCAGGAGGTATTATTATCAGCGGCGGTAAGATCTCCGTCAGCACATCGGGACGCAATGCCGAGGGTATCGAGAGCAAGAGCACGCTCGTCATCAACGACGGCGAAGTGGTGGTCAATGCGTACGATGACGGAATCAATGCCGCTTCGGACCTCACCATCAACGGCGGACTCGTCTATTCGCGTTCGACCAATAACGACGGTATAGACGCCAACGGAAACGTCTATCTCAAAGGCGGTTTGGTCTATGCTATCGGAGCTTCGAGTCCCGAGATGGCGATTGATGCCAACAGCGAGGAGCAGAAGAAACTGTACGTACAAGGTGGTACGATCGTAGCTGTCGGCGGTCTGGAGAGCGGCGCAAGTCTCACACAGAGCTGTTACAAAGCTTCCTCATGGAGCAAAAACACGTGGTATGCCTTGACGGTCGGAAGCGATGTCTTTGCGTTCAAGACCCCGAGTAGCGGTGGTAGCAATCTGATTGTCTCCGGTGCTTCTACACCGACGCTCAAATCCGGTGTTACCGCTTCCGGAACAGAGATCTTCGATGGTGTCGGCTTCTATTCGGCAGAAGCTACAGGCGGCTCGTCTGTATCGCTCAGTTCGTACACCGGTGGTGGAGGTCCCGGCGGAGGCGGCGGAAGATGGTAAATCTTACAATAAAATCCTGCGTATGCTTGCATATGTGGGATTTTTTTTGTAATTTTGCAGCCGTTTTTGGAAATGACGCTAATTTTATATAGATGGCAAAGTTAACAGACATAACGGACTCGGAAGCGCAGGAGTTGGCGCTTGAGTTTGCAGAGAATATCCATGCGGGGTTTCCTTCGCCTGCGGCGGATCATGCCGGAGAGCGGATTGATTTGGCAAGGGAGATGACTCCTCATCCGGAGACTACTTTCTATGCACATGTACAAGGCGATTCGATGCGGGATGCCGGTATCCTTGATGGCGATATAGTGGTGGTCGATCGCAGTTTGGAACCCAATAACGGGGATTTTATTGTGGCATATATCGATGGTGAGTACACGATCAAGGAGTTTAAGAAAGACGAGTCGGGTCAATGCGCTTGGCTTATTCCTCATAATCCTGATTTTCAGCCTATTCGTGTGACTGCGGAGAGTAATTTCATCGTCTGGGGCGTGATCACTTATGCGGTACACAAAACCCGTCTATAAACTCCTTTCAACTATCAACTATCAACTATCAACTATCAACTAATATCATGTACGCTTTAGCTGATTGCAATAATTTCTTCGTTTCCTGCGAGCGAGTCTTCCGTCCGGATCTGGAGGGTAAACCCGTTGTGGTTCTTTCCGGCAACGACGGTTGTGTCGTATCGCGAAGCAACGAAGCGAAAGCGATCGGCATCAAGATGGGTGTGCCGCTCTATCAGATCAAGGCGTTGGTGGAGAAAGAGGGAGTCGTCTGTTTCTCCTCGAACTTCTCGCTGTACGGCGACCTTTCTGACCGCGTCATGGCGCTCCTTCGCAAACACACCTCACGTTTTGAGCAATACTCCATTGACGAGTGTTTCTTCAATATCGATCATATTCCTGCTCAGCAGCAGAAACCGTTTTGCGAGCAGTTGGTCAAGGACATCCGCAAAGGAGTTGGCATTCCTATTTCCATCGGTATTGCGTCTTCCAAGACGCTTGCAAAAGTGGCATCCAAGTACGCCAAGAAATACCCGGGTTACCATGGTGTCTGTGAGATCAGGACAGAGGAACAACGGCTCAAAGCGCTTTCTACTTTCGAGATCGGCGATGTGTGGGGCATCGGTCGGCGAGCAAAAGCCAAATTGGCTTCTGCGGGTATCACGACAGCGCTTGATTTCACAGAGAGATCGTCCACTTTTGCCCGTAACATGCTCAATAAACCCGGTCTGCTGACGTGGCAGGAACTGCGCGGACAAGATGCGATAGACATCACCCAGTTGCCTATGAAACAGTCGATTACCACTTCGCGCACTTTTGCTTCGGCTATCACCGACCAAGCGCTTTTGGAGGAACAGATAGCTAATTTCTGTGCGCATTGTGCAAGACAGTTACGTACGCAGAAATCCGTAGCGCAGCAGGTCTATGTCTATGCCCATACTTCGGCTTTCCGCACGGATATCGAGCAGCACTATCTGTCCGAACTGGTCAATCTGCCGGTAGCGACCTCCAACAGTCAGGAGCTGATCTCGTACGCCTTGACGGCGTTCCGGCGTTCGTTCCGAAAGGGTGTGCTCTATAAGAAAGCCGGTGTGGTCTTGCTCAAGATCATCCCCGAGAGTGCCGTTGTGCCGGATCTGTTCGACGAGAAAGACCGTGACAAAGACAGCCGTCTCCAACGTGTTTTGGATCATATAGACGACCGTCATGGCAAACGAGCTATCATCCTCGGTTCGCAGATGCGTTCCGGCGACTCAACGACCATCTATCGCAACGAACACAAGAGTCCGCTCTACACCACGGATCTCCGAGATATACTAACCGTAAAAACCAACTAATAGAAAATGAACCCTTTTGATTTGATAGATGCCAAAGGCTCTGTTCGTAAAAGCGAACCCGGTATGCCCGAGGTGGAGGCGGAGATGATACGAAGTCACGCTTTGTGCCAGCAAATATCTGCCAAGAAACCGACTGACCCTGATTATAAATCCCTGTTAGAAGAGCTCTTCCAGCATGAGATAGACGACACTGTAGCGGTTGTCTCGCCTTTCTATTGTGATTGCGGATGTCGGGTCTCCATCGGCAAAAATGTCATCATCAACAATGGTGCCACGTTCATTTCTCCCGGCAGGATTGAGATAGAGGACCATGTGTTGATCGGACCCGAAGTGAAGATCGCGACCGTCAATCATGATCTCAAGGACCGGCATAATCTACTCCATTTTGCCAAGGTCACCATTAAGGAGAATGCGTGGATCGGTATCGGCGCTATCCTTTGTCCCGGCGTCACTATCGGTCGCAATGCCGTTGTTGCCGCCGGATCGGTCGTCACGCGCGACGTTCCCGACAACGCCCTCGTTGGCGGCAATCCCGCCAAACTCATTAAGATGATTGAATAGCAAACCACCCGTTCAGGATTCAAAAAACACACTGTTCTCTCTCTCTCCAAACCACGCTGTTCTATCTCTCCCAAAAACACGCTGTTCTATCTCTCTCCAAACCACTTGTTCAAAACCCTTCAAACCACTTGTTCAAAACCCTTCAAACCACTTGTTCAAAACCCTCCAAATCCCACGAAATATACAAAAGTGGGATTTTTTATGCGCCTCTTTCCCCTTCCCTTTCATCTTTCCCCTTCCACTTTTCTCATTTCACTTTCCCTTTTCTCCTTTCACCCTTCACTTTCTCCTTTCACCTTTCACTTATCATATTATAGTATGACATTAGTATGTTATCAGTAGGTAATTAGTAGGTAATTAGTAGGTGATTAGTAGGTGATTAGTAGGTAATTCCGCATATCATAGACCGACCATCGTGAACATCCTAATACCATCTCTCCCCTTTTTCCATCCCTTTCTAATAATTTTATCCCCAATATTATCGGGTTTTCCGCAGCGTTCATTGTGCGGCATACCATGCCGCTCCTTTCTTCGTCCATTACGTCGGGATTTAATCCCGACATCGGCTCTGCCGATTCACCAAACAGCATCTGCATAGGGGGATTTTTCTCCCTTTTCTGCAAAAATGGTAAATATTTGTCTCATTTATGTTTGCATATATCGCAAAAAAATTGTACCTTTGCACCCAATTTCAAATGAGAAAATAAGGAAATGAGAAAATAAGTAAATAAAATTGGAAAGAATATGAAAGTAGTTGTTATTTCGACGAGTCTCCGTGGGGGATCGAACAGTCACCAGTTGGCGGAGAAGTTTGCAGAAGGCGCTAAGAGTGCCGGACATGAAGTGGAGCTGATCTCGCTCAGAGGCAAGGAGATCAAGTTCTGTATCGGTTGTCTCAAGTGTCAGGAGACAGGTGCGTGCGTCTTCAAGGACGACGTGCCGGCAATCATGGAGAGCGTGCTGAACGCGGATGTCGTTTGCTGGGCAACGCCTATTTATTACTATGAGATGTCGGGGCAGATGAAGACCCTTATTGACCGAATGAACGCCATGTATCCGAAGGATTACCAGTTTAGAGATATCTACCTGCTGACTACCGCAGCCGAGGACGAGGAGTTTACTCCCAAACGCGCCGAGAGCGGTTTGCAAGGATGGATTGACTGCTATGAGAAATGCACACTCAAAGGGCATTTGTTCTGTGGTGGTGTGAATGACCCGAAAGAGATTGCAGGCAACGCCAAACTGCAAGAGGCGTACGAATTAGGCAAAAACATTTGAAAGAGATGAAAGACATTGATCAATACACCCATCGGTATTCGCTCACCGCAGCGGATATGGACACGCGTTATAGGATGACGCCGAACGCGGTTCTGCTTTATTATCAGGACTGTTGGGCACGTTTTATGGCTTGTTTGCATCTGGCGGCTTTTGATATTGTCAAACAAAATCGCATATGGGTCATTACGGAGTTTAACGCGTGGTTTGAAGAGCAGACGGCTCTCTGGTCGGACGATATTGATGTGACCGTTTGGAACAGCGAAGTGAGCACGCTGCGGCTCTATGCCGAGTTCCGTGTGCGTCGGTCGGACGGAGTTGAGGTGGCGCATGGTTACGGATGTTGGACGTTGTTAGACACAGAGGCACATCGTTTGGCACCGATGACACCTTTTCAAGCGCAGATACCTGTGCTGCCGGAAGTCACTTCGGAGAGCCATAAGAAACGTCGTTTTTTAGCAGAAGGCACGCCGCTTCAGCAGATTGAGCATCGTGTCAATCCTATTAACCTCGATTTCAACGGACATGTCAATAACCGGACGTACCTCTCGATTGCAATGCAGTCGGCGGATGAGGCGTTCATGGACGCACACGCGATTCGTTGTTTGACGATTCATTGGCTCAAGGAGACGTTCCTCGGCGACACACTCTTATGCCGTTTGAGTCTGTTGCCCAACGAGACGGACGAAACCGTCTATCAATACCTCCACACGATAAGCCGCAACGATGCCGAGACAGCTGCACAGGTCTATTCCGAATGGACTCCGCGTACGGAGCAGATAGATGTGTCGGTTCATGCGTCGAGGAAATAATATGACATATTTGCAGGGAAGTGGACAAATTGTCATGAAAAGTGGACAAATTGGCAGGAAATCGGACTTGGCACGCTTATTGCAAGTATTAGGGTGAATACGCAACTACGCATACTACGCAAAACACGTAAACTACGCAAACTACGTTAAACATCGTTTAACTTAATTTGGAGGAATGATTATGAAAAATGCAATGTGTCGTAGAAACAGTTGGCTGCCGACTAACGGATGGTTCCCAACAGTATTTGATGAGTTTTTGGACAATGACATGCTGAACACGGCAAGCAATGTGGCGCCTTCGGTTAACGTCAAAGAGAACGAGAACGGCTATGTAGTCGAACTGGCTGCTCCGGGCGTTAAGAAAGAGTACTGCCGAGTACACGTCGATGAGGATCACAACCTGTGTGTCGCCATCGAGAACAAGTTCGAACACAAGGAAGAAGACAAACATGCGCACTACTTGAGACGCGAGTTTGCATACACCAACTTCGAACAGAAGTACACCTTGCCGGACAATGTGGATGAAGAGAAGATTAGCGCAAAAGTCGAAGATGGTATCTTGACCATCGACCTTCCGAAGACCAAACGCGAAGAAGGTAAGACTGGACGCCAAATCGCCATCTCATAACGAGGCATGTTTTCTAAAAACCAGAGCACTCCAAGAGCGAGTGCTCTTTTTTTGTTGTGTTTTTCGGTTTTTACACATTTTTCGGTAATTAATGTACAAGCGTTTGTAAAAAAAGCACTACCTTTGCAGCATCAATTCAAAAACTTGACTGAACATGAAAAAGGTAACACTTCTTGCTCTTTTTAGCCTGATAACTCTCGGAGTTCAGGCTGATCTTTCGGAGGATTTTAACTCTCTTAGTTCCGGTTCGTGGTCCGCGGAGACGAATGTAGATCTTCCTTCGGGTACATGGTCGTTTGGCGGCGGGGCTCAGTATAACAAGTCCAGTAATGTCATCGCCATTAAGTTCAACAACTCGGGTGCATATATGATCTCGCCTGCGATGGACAGCCTTGCTACCATCGAGTTCAAGTATCGTTCCGGCGGTAGTAACAAGAAAGTGGAGGTTGCATACCAGATCGGTTCAGAGGCATGGCAAGTGATAGATACCCTTTCTATCCCATCCTCTTCCTCGTCGTTCTCCTCGTATTCTCATGCTGTTCCGGCGGACTCCTCTTTAAATGTGCGCGTACGTATAAAAGGTCTTGCAAGCAGTATATTTATTGATGATGTTCTCCTCAAAAACCCCGTGCAGGGTCAAGGTCAAGGTGGCGGAACGGTTGTGCCCGGCGAACCGGATCCTGAATTTACCCGTCCGGAATATGTAGCTACACATGCTACCTATTATATCTCTCCGGAGGGTAACGACGAGACAGGTAACGGTTCGTTTGAAAATCCGTGGTATAACCTTGGCAAAGCTATCTCTGTAGCACAGGCAGGCGATGTGATCTATTGTCGTGGCGGACGCTATATGATGTCATGGCGGGGAACAGATGGAAAACTGACGGTTCGTCTCTCACAGTCAGGAACTGCAGCTGAGCCGATTGTCATCTCTGCCTATGAGAACGAAGCTCCGATCTTTGATTTCGAGCAGCAGTTATTGGATTGTAATCGCAATAAGAACAATGTGGGAGACCGTGGTATGCTCATTACCGGTAATTACTGGATCCTCTTCGGTCTGCATCTCATGCACGCTGCCGACAATGCCATCAAACTGGAAGGATCGCACAACCGTATTGAGCGTTGCGAGTTCTCGTATAACCTCGATACCGGCATCCAACTCGGTTTCGGGCATAAGTTCTCCGATACATTCCCCGGCATAAGTAAGAATGATGGCAGTTATTGTGCTTATAACGATATAGTCGATTGTGACTCGCATCATAACTGCGATTACGATGCTAACTACGGTTCCGATGCCGATGGTTTTGCCTGCAAGATGCACAACGGTAAAGGTAATCGTTTCATCCGCTGTCGCGCATGGCGTAACTCTGATGACGCATGGGATCTTTTTGAGACCGATTACGATGTGATCCTTGCAGAATGCTGGGCATGGGAATCCGGCAACGCTTCTGACCATCTCTGGGTAAAGCAGTATTTTGATGGCTCGGCTTCCTTCTCCGGCAACGGTAATGGTATCAAATTAGGCGGCAACGGAACCGGT
>Ga0256405_10005354_pt1 | contig 22350 bp, 15 predicted proteins | sample RumenRJG_02DNA_FD_189096 | JGI IMG/M metagenome (GOLD analysis project Ga0256405, IMG submission 189096) | Bovine rumen microbial communities from Lethbridge, Alberta, Canada - RJG_02 | ecosystem: Host-associated > Mammals > Digestive system > Stomach > Rumen | place: Canada: Alberta... | reverse complement strand
CGCAAAGCGTTTAGTCTCGGGGTTTTATCTTTTCTGCAATTTCAGAGTTACTATACAGATAGTAAACTCATACTGCGAGTCTGCTTTGTACTCTCATTCGCTCACACTTGCGCCACGATGCCCTGTGTGGTGTTCTGTGCATGCGGCTCGGGTAGTTCGTCCACCGAGGGAGAGGGTGGGCACAAATCGCGTGACAGACACTTCTCAACTTCTTTCTTATCGACTATAGCAAGGCTCATCTGCTTGGTGCTGCTGACTCTGATCGTAGTGGTGCTGCGCTTGCCGTTTGAAATGATGATTTTGTCATCGACAAGCTGCTGAAGCAGACTGTTGCGCCCGACTGAAAAGCTGTCACCGAGTTCTCTTGACAGCTTGTTGATCTCTGACATCGCAGCGTTCATAATAAGATAGTAGTGCTCATCGTCCTCGAAACCTATGAAGCCTTTGCAGGAAATATCCTCATCGTTTCCAAGAGTATTCAAAGAACACCTGCCGCTGTCGAGCAGACTTTTCAGCTTTTCACAGAACTGATAACTGATGTTTTCGTTCTCAATAAGGCTGCTTGTCCTGCTGATATTTTCGATCAGTATCTCATCAAAAACAGATCTGTAGTTTTCAATATCACCTGTGCCGAGCTGACCTTTGCCGCACAGAAACTCAAGCAGAAAATCAAAGCCTATCTTCAGACTTGCGAACATATCAGGTATGCGATTGTGAAAAACAATGCCTCTTTCGGTGAGAACTTTTATCATCTCCGAGCGGTAAGAAATAAAAAAAGCAGAGAGCTTTTTCACAAACTCGTCTGCGTTTCCAAGATGTTTTTCTTTGATCCAATCAACATAACTGTGCATGATCCCATTCAGTATTCCATCCGCAGCGAGCTGCTGATACTCCGAAAGCAGTTTGAGTTTCACATCACTCTCTTTCATTTCAAGAATGAAATACCGTGCAAGACCTGACTGGGTTATCGCAGGAGTGTACTCAGATGTTGTCAAGCACATTCCCATCGGAGGCTTGCTCGGCTGCAACTCTGCACGGGTATTCAGGCGGGCACGACCGATCCTGTCGCCGTAGTATCTTGAAAGATTCTGCGCCGTGTTCTTCATCTCCGCGTCGCCGTAGCGACCGTTGGGGTGAAGGTCATCAACGCAGGTGAGGATATCTTTCGTGTGGTAGATGTTTGAGAGTATGCTGTTGGCTGTGTCGTGAAACGAGTTTGGAAGACTGCTGGCGTTGAAAGCACCGAAGAAAGATAGATACACAGCCGCAGAGCTTGACTTTCGTGAACCTGTTTTTCCGACCAGTGCTGTAATGAACTTAGGCTCGCAGCTGCCAAGTCTCATGAAATGTTCAAGAGGAGAAACGAATGTAACTGCGAGCAGAGGAAGGTTCAATCTCCGCGGAAGGAAACTCTCGTCAAGCATAGCGGCGAGATAGATAAGGTCGGAATCGGGACTGCACTTATTAAAATGGTAACTGCGTAGCTTGCCCTGCAGTTCAACAGTCAGCGCGCTGTCGTCCTGCGGCATCAGGAAGAACCATTCGCCGCCTATCTCCCGCCAGCCCGTCTGTGAATAGATAGTCTGGAAGCTGATGTCGGCTTTGGTCATCGTGATAGCGTGCCTTATCTTTCCCGTAGTGTTGTTGGTCGGCGAATACGAACCCAGCGCTCCCCACTTTTCAAGCAGCCACTTCATATTGCTCATATCGTCGGCACTGACTCGAACAGTCGGAAGCATAACACCGCTTGAATGCTCTGCACTGACCTCGAACACCTTTTTACTGTCCGTACCGTCATCATAGGTTATCTCGGAGCGAAGCACAGGTAGGTAATCGCAGAGTTTGACCATGTTGGTCTTTCCGTTTTTGATGACCTCCTCATAGAGACATCCATCCTTTGTGTAGTACGGCTCTTTGTAAAGAGAGTCGTCGAACCTGTCGTTTGTTGATAACATATTGTCATCCCTTTCCTAAATAATTATTTGAATCTGCTTCGACTCTTCCCCGAAAAAGTGGGAGCAGTATTCATTTGCTGACACCTTATGACAGCTATGAGGTTTTGAAAAGGAAAAACCACCGCCGCATACACGACAGTGGTCACAATATAAGATATGGCGAAAAAAGAAATTGCTCTATCCTTTGAGATTTTGCTATCATGCTACCAAGCAAGTGCAAACAGCACAGATGCAGACTTTTGAGGCTTCTGAAAATGCTACCAAAACGATAACAGAACTATACCAGAATGCTAACAGCAAGGGACGGTTTGCAAACATGCTAACAAAATTCTAACGGCGCAGACAACGCTGCTGCGAGGTTTGGAACATGTTGTTAGCATGTTAGCATTTTTGCGAAGAAGAGAGCAGAAGAAATCAGTGACAGTTCATTTCCTTTGCTCATGTATCCATTTTAAGTGTCACAACCGTCACGACTGTCATCAAGAGTATCAGTACAATATTTTGTACTGATTTTAGCTTGTTTGAGTCAACTGTCCAAAAAATGATACACACAACAGATGAAAGATGTGATATACTAAAGGTGCAGAAACAACGGGAGGTGATACTATGCGCAGGCGCTGGTACAAAATATATACACTGTCGGTGAGGCAGATGCTTGGTTATGCAAAGCCAGATGGAGACAGCTTTACGCTTTCGCTCGGGCAGGCAACGGCACAGAGTTGCATGAAAGGGACAGACTCCGATAAATCTGAGAACGCGCTGTTTCGTCAGTTACTCTATGTGCTGAACATCAGCCCTGACAGTGACAAGGCATCGGAGGCACTCTGTGATGTAATATTCTACGCTGATTTCAAAGGGATATTTGACCGCACCTCTGCAAACTCCTACTACACTCTGCTTCGCAGGAAAGCAGAAGCTATGTTCAGTCCTGATGGCGTGACTATCGACTTTGGGAACGGAGCTCACCGTTACCTTGCCTATGAGCGCTCACAGAGCATGAGCCGTGAGGGTGTGCTGACCTTTATCCGTGAGGATATTATTGATGCGGTCAACGAGCGTATAATGCTTGGTATGAAAGTCGGTCGCTGTCAACTCAGCAAGCTCTACGCCTACAAGGGTCTGATGTTCTCTGACGGTGTGCGAATCGAAGGACTTGCTCTCGGTCAAGACAGCGTAATAGTGGTTGATGATCCAGTTTACACGGCACGAAATGTTGATATAATAACGGTGGAGAGCAAGGAAAGCGGCACTGTTCGTAGATATGAGCGTGTAGAAAGAAAGCAGGACATTGATATCCTCGGCTTTGACGGCGAGGGCATTATCTGTCCGCAGCTTGCGGAGCAGATCTGCGAACAACTCGGTGAGAAACACAATTCGTTCCAGATACGATTGCCTTTCATAAAGGGTATGCTGCACAGCGTTGATTTTCAGGGTTTTTTCAAGTGTGCAGGTATCGAGTTCCTGACGGATATATGGGGCGTAAAACACAGCATTTCCAAGGTGAGCATGATACTTACAAAGAGCATGGTCAAGTGTCTCAGCTGGCTTAAAGAGAACAATATGTCGTGGTCTGATTACTGGGAAGCATTTGAGAGGTACGGTCACGCATTGTATATCTCCCAGGTCAGCGGTGATGAAAAAGAGGCTGAAACGGTGTTCAATTACCAGTTCCTCAGCACACTTTCACTGACCTCGGACGAGTTTCGTCCAACTGATCTGCCTCGTTGGTTTGAAGGTGATCCTCTTGCCGATAGCCGCAGCTGGCTCACCAAGGACACCGAGGCAGCCTACTGCCGCCTCTGCAGCGACACAGATTACAAGGTGCGGTTATTCACCGATAAGAGCTATGCACCTGAAAGCCGCGAAGGTCTGCTTGCGCAGATACTCAAAGCAAACCCGAGTTTCATACATGAGCCTGCCTATGCAAACATTCTTAAGCAGAAAGCATACAAGCTGATAAAGGACTACGCACTCGGGCGGCTGATAGTCGCAGGCGACAACCGCTTTCTGTCCGGTGACCTGCTTGAGCTTATGCATCTGCTAGCACTGCGCAACGGTGCAGACAGCGTCAATGAGTTTCTTTGTTCAGTCGCATCTGCCTTGCTCGGTTCGGACAGATTCTATGCTCCAGGTGCTGATTACAACAGTCTTGAACAATGCACTCTGCTGCGCAATCCGCATATTGCACGCAACGAAGAAGTGCTGCTTAAGCCTTACAACAGTAAGGATATTCGCCGCAAGTATCTCGGTCACCTGACCGATGTTGTGATGATAAGCGCGGACTCACTTGCAGCCGCACGGCTCGGTGGTGCAGACTTTGACGGAGATATGGTCAAGATAATAACCGATGATATCGTCAACCGCTGTGTGATGCGTAACAGCAAAAATGATTATCCTCTGCTGATGATACCGTCGGAGAAGCCTGTGGAAATCGATGCAAACGACTGGAAAGCTCGCTTTGAGACTGTAAAAAGCACATTCTCATCAAGGGTGGGACAAATATCAAATGCGGCGCTGAACAGAAGCGTTATCGCCTACAATGAGAACAGTAGTGACGAAAAAAGAGAACGCTGCCGCAGAGAGACAGAGACTCTTGCGATACTTACCAGTCTTGAGATAGACTCAGCCAAGACAGGCGTTAAACCTGATCTGTCAGAGTATCTTGGGAACAAGGATATTCCAAGGTGCAGATTCCTGAAATACAAGAGTATGCTTGACAAAAGCAGCAGCCAGAACAAAGATGACCACAGACTGCAAGCCGAGCATTTCTTCGACCTGCCGAAATGGGAAAGTGTTGACTCCAGCCTTGAAACTCTGCCGAAATATGCTTACGAATTGAGCGAATATATGAGATACATATCGGGCGATCCTGCACCGGCAAGTGAACTATTTGCATTCGCTGATAGGTCTGATTGGAAGGACTGTCTTGATAAGGTTATCCTTGAAAAGCTGTCCTCACTTATCGCTGATTACAACAAATGCCTTGCACGGATAAGGTTTGTGATACAACCGCCGAAGAACAAGCCTCGTCTGAACGATATATCCCGTATCCTGACCAAGCGAGGGCAGGACAGTATTTACGATATTGACGCAATGTATTCGGCACTTGCGGAGCTACCCGCAGAGAGAATATCGCAGATAAGAGAAGATATCCGCAATAAGAAGTGGCAGTTTGCCCGTCCGCAGCAGAGGGAGGATATGCTTTCAGAGTGGCTGCCTGAGCTGGGTGAATACTATGAACTGTTCAGCGATTTCAGAGAGTCGGGCTGCAAGCTGCTGTGGGACTTAGTCGCAGACATATACGATGAAAACACACAGTCGGAAGGCAAACAATATTTCCGCAAGAATGACAGCGAACAGTTCAGACTGCTGATGACGGCGCACATCGAAAAAGGTGCAGAAGTGTATTACCGTGATGCTGTCTGCGGCAAGTGCCGCCAGCTGCTTGAACAGATAGTAATGCCTGATGAGACGATCAAGTATTTAGAAGCTCTTGGCAAACGAAGAGAGATGTTCGAACTGGTGCCTGAGATGATATTGCAGAATGTTAGGAGGTGCGTTGATGCTTAACGAAATCGAAGAATTCAATGCTTACACGGTGAAGCCGAAATACAGCCACAATGGAAAGCGCGACACAAGCTATTTGGGGAGATTTAGCTACGATATGCTGACAGAGTTCATTGGATTACAGCGGGTGCTTACCATAATAGCAAGAGGCTATCTGTTTCGCTGCGGTGACCCTTACGACAACATCGAATATGCTCGCCGTGCTCTCTGTGCGTGGTGCAGTCTGCCGGGGAAGAATCCCGAGGGCAAAGAAAACGAATGGCAATTCAAAATCAATTTTGGAGAATACCATGATGAGTTCCCTGAACTTGTCGGCAAGGACGGAAAGGGCTGGTTTTACAAACACATTCACGGGATAACAAACTATATGGAGAAGAATGTGATAACAGACTCGCACCCATTTAATATGCGGTACGAGAAGCTTCGGTCAGGTTTCAGAAATAAGTGGGAGAACAAGGTAAAACAGCTCCAGATACCTCTGTTTTCAGATGCCACAAAAGGTGCTTGGGTGTTGACTTTTGACGAGATACTATCTGATGCAATCGAGGCTGGTGAGCTTCGGGACAAGAGTTTTTCTTTTTCTGCTGATCAGAAGGAACGCATCGCTGCGGCTCTGCCGAAAGGATTACCCTGCCACGCCGCAGAAACTCTGCTTGCCTACTGCATTGCCAACAAGCCCGAGGACAGCGACTGGACTGTTATCCCTGTGACTAACTTTGACGCATATTTCGGCAGCACGATGTTCAGCAAGAAATGGCTGTACTGTATGCCGGAGAGCTTGTTTGTGAGGGACAAGGCTAACTGTGGGGTTTGCAGAGGGAGGGCTAATATATGAAAGAATCCGCACAGATTTTGCTCTGTGCGGAATTCAATAACACTATTCATGAATTAATGACTCCTTTTTCGGCATAGTTGATTTCTATACTAATGCTTAATTTCCTTTTGGAAGACAGGTGAGCCGATTCTTTTCAAAGTGCCAAAACGGCACTTTGAATGAAACTGAGACATTGAGGTGGACTCTGAAAAATAGGTCTTGATTTTCAACCTTATTTATGGTAAAATATCACTAGAAAAAGGTTCTTTTGTGTGAATGAAAAACGATATTTTTTTTGATGACTAAATGCACCAAATCCGAAAAAATCTTGACCTTTGTTTGGTCGTTGAACCCTCAAAAACGGCTAAAACCGTCTTGGATCGCTCGAGGTCCATTTCCCGCAAGCCGTGCAAAATTGCGTAGAGATTACAGGAGATTACAACAGTTCTTCGTATATCTTCAAGCCATACCAGACAAGCTATGAACAGAATTGACTGATTATAAAATCAACGGTACTGTCTAGAAAGAATACATTGTCCTATCGTTGGGACAGATATGATTATATACTTAATAATAGTTATTGCAAAGGAGATTTGTTCATATGATTAGTAAGACGGAAAAGGAATATTTAATTGATCTGCTTGAAAAAGGAGAAGCCATTCCGGATGATTTCAAGTATAAACTTTTCCCTGTGAATCACAAGGAATATGAACTGGCTTATGCCGGAAAAATGCGCAAAGAAGATTTGCTTGCAGATGAAGACGGCTCTTTTCCTGTGCCGCTTCAAATTGAGAAGGTGTATAACGGAGAAGATCATCCGGCTTTTGCAGATGGATGGAGAAATCTTATAGTGTTTGGTGACAATCTGCAATTTTTAAAGACCATATATAAAAATGAAGATCCTGTTATAAAAAACCAATTAAAAGGAAAGATTAAACTAATATACATCGATCCACCTTTTGCTTCAACCGATGAGTTTAAAAACAGGGACGGAGCAAAAGCCTATAATGATAAAAAATTAGGTGCAGAGTTTGTAGAATTTATTCGCAGAAGGTTAATTCTTGCTAGAGAAATACTCTCCGACGACGGTTCAATCTTTGTACACTTAGATCAAAGAATGGTTCATTACATAAGGATGATAATGGATGAAGTGTTCGGAAAAAACAACATTCGCAACGAAATAATTTGGTTTTATCCAAGCGGCGGAGATAAAACTAAGTATTTTCAGAGAAAGCATGATGTGATTTTATATTATTCTAAGACAAATAACTACTACTTTGATTCAGAAGCTGCGATTGTTCCTTATTCCGCAAAACAAAAGCAACGATTTAAAGAATATGATGAGGTTGAGGAAAAGTGGTTTTACTGGAATGTTAATCCAAGAGGCGAAAAAGTTAAGACTTATTTGAAAGATGGAATTATAGATTATGATGTTTGGAATATTGGAATTGATGCCTCAAAAAACAAATATCCAACTCAAAAGCCAGAACAACTAATTAAGAAAATTATACAAGCTACAACATCTCCAGATGACATTGTTATGGATTTTTTCTGCGGTTCTGGCAGAACAGCCGAGGTAGCAGAAAAACTAGGAAGAAGATGGGTTACTTGCGATATTGGGAAACTATCCTTTTATACAATCCAAAAACGTATTTTACGGATTGCAGATTCAAAGTCTTTAGCAAAAAAGAATGGAAAATATAAAAAGAATGCCAGATCTTTTCAAACTTGCTCTTTAGGTTCATATGACCTAAAGAAATCATTAACAATGGAGTTTACAAAATATAAGCAATTTGTTTCAGGATTATTTGAAATCGATTTAAAAGAAAACTCTATAGGCGGTTATAAATTCGACGGAAAGAAAGACGAAGATCCAGTTATTATATTTGACTACAATCTTCACAATGAATCAAATATTGACAATGCTTTTCTTGAAGATGTTAATAAGCACATTAGCAAACGCTTAACCGGTGGACGCATATATATTGTTGTTCCCTCTAACAGGGTTGATTATATTACCGATTATGAAGAAATTGATGGCATTCGCTATTATTTTCTAAAAATTCCATATCAGATTATTAAAGAACTTCACCAAAAAGAATTCAAGAAATTTCGGCAACCACGCTCAAGAGAAAAGGTTAATACATTAGATGAATCCATCGGGTTCTCATTCAATCGAACACCACGTGTTAAAAGTCATTTGTCGATTAAAAATGACAAAATTATAATTTCTATCAGCAAATTTTCATCCGATGAGCCAAGATCAACAAAGACTTCTGAAGAGAAATCATTATCTGGTTTCGATCTTTTATCAGCTATCTTCATCGATTCGAATTATAATGATAAAGAATTCATTATGACCGATGTATTCTTTTCAGATGAGTTGGTAGTAGCGGATAATTGTTTGACAGTTGAATTAAATTCAGCATCTGTAGGAAAAAAAATAATGGTTGTTTATACCGATATATTCGGAAACGATCTCACAGAGAGTTTTTCCTTATAAGGAGAGTAAATAATGCAAGATATTAAATATTTCAAACAAGCTGACTTGGTACTTAAAGTTAATCATGCATATGACACGAACAAATTAGATTTATGTGCTTGGGAGCCATTTATTGATCGACTATGTGGAGACCGTACTTACCAGAAAGAAGCTATAAAAGAAGCAATAATATATCTTGCTTCCGATCAGTATAATTCATTAGAGTCTTTAGGCAAGTACAATTATTCTAATAATCATTGTTTGCGTGATAAATATACATCTCAGGATGAATTCATTAAAACCTTACAGATGAAAAACAAATTATATGCAACTATTGATCTCGCAACAGGAACAGGGAAATCATATGTTATTTATGGAATAGCTCAAATAGCACTAGGTTTAGGAATTGTAAAAAGAATATTAGTATTATGTCCATCCCTCACAATCGAAAGCGGTCTTACAGAAAAATTCAAAACACTTAGTGGAGATTCGGGTTTAAAGGCAACAATACCGGAAAATGCAACATATAAAAACCCCAGCATTGTGAGTGCAAACGAAACTATAAAAATAGGAGACCTTTGCGTTGAGAATATACATGCTGTTTATGAAAAAACAGGTTCTTCCATTCAAGATAGTTTTTCCGGAAAAGCCGCCGATACATTAGTTTTAAATGATGAAGCTCATCACATTTTCAATAAGCATTCCGAAAGCGACACCTCGATAAAAAAATGGAAACAGTTCTTACTTGACGATAGCTTTGGATTTCATTATATGCTTGGTTTTACCGGGACAGCGTATATCGAAGATGAGTATTTCCCAGATGTGTTATATAGATACTCTCTCAGGCAGGCAATCGAAGATAAAATAGTGAAAAATATTGATTATGTAAAAGAAGATGAGAGTCATGGGCAAAACGAACGTTTTCAAATAATATACCAAAACCACAGGGATAACATTGAAAAGTACCCTTTGGTTAAACCTTTATCGATTTTTGTTACGCGCGATATTAACCATGCCAAAAATCTGTATGCTGACTTCATAGAGTTTTTATCAACACAAGAGAATACAGAAAAGAATAATATTGAATCAAAAGTATTAATTGTGACATCAGCCAAAGAACATAGGGCAAATGTTGCTAAACTGAAATATGTTGACAATAAAGACAATTCAACCGAGTGGATTATTTCTGTTTCAATGTTAACTGAGGGCTGGGATGTTAAAAACGTTTTCCAAATAATACCTTGGGAAGACCGTGCATTTAATTCAAAGTTACTTATTGCTCAAGTATTAGGACGCGGGTTGCGCATACCAGAAAAATATCTGTCACCTCAGCCAAAAGTTGTTGTATTCAATCATAAGGCATGGAGCAGTAAAATTAAAAGGCTTGTTGATGAAGTACTTGAAATCGAGGCACGAATTAACAGTGTTGTCATCAATTCTGGAGATAGAAGCAAATATCACTTTTCTGTCAAGAATATTGATTATACAGTAGAACAGATTGAGGTTGAAAAGCAGACCGAATCAAATGCCGTTGACTTCACGCGTCTTATGACCGAAGGAATTGTATTGGAATCTCAGTCAGTTGAAGTGCAAAGTGGTACAACTTATGAGTCGGTTATCGATGGTGCATCAAGAGAGCGTAATTATGCTATTAAGAATATTACATGGACCATTGAAGAAGTTGTTGATAAGCTCTATGAAGAATTTGAACAACGCGAATGGGAAGGAAAGACTTTAAAATTAGGGGAAACAGAGTATACACAAAACTGTTTGCCGCCACGAGATGTAATCGAAAAAATAGTAACACTGTCCATGGAAAAACGCGGTAATAATGGAAATGAAGTCATAGAGGCAAATGTTCATAAGATTCTTTCGGCCTTTACTCCTCTTCTTCGCAAAAACAAAAAGTCCGTTTCTTCTCGATCAATTCCAAATGATGTCGTAACAATTAATACTAATGATATAGGAAAGCAAACAAAAAGTGTTGGAATGCTTCGACAGGATAGCACTGTTTTCTTGACGAACAACTGGAAAAATGAAATAGTCGATGAAGAACAAAAAGAAATAATCGCCGAAGTTCTTGAAGATGATTCTTTACCCAAATCATCTTCAAAAGAGATTGATTATTGTTTGTTTAAGACACCAGTTACTACAGTCTTGACTTCTTCAAAGCCTGAAAGAAAATTCGTTAATATGTTGTGCAAAAAAGAAAACGCAGATTTAATAACGTCATGGATAAAGTCGCGCGACCGTAGTTTTTATGAAATAGAATACAGTATGAAATATGGTTCCGAACTATCTAAATCAAGAAAATACAAGCACGATATATTTAATCCAGACTTCTTTATTAAGGTAGATAAGGATGATACTTCGTATTATCTTGTAATCGAAATAAAAGACGATGGAGACACAAGTGAAGAAAACAAGGCAAAGTATAAATACGCTGTTGATCATTTTTCAAGACTAAATAAACGACTGGGTGAGTCTGGCAATAACGAGCAATACTTATTCCATTTTTTATCTCCAAACAGCTACGATATCTTCTTTAACCATTTGAAAGATGGAAGCGTATTAGAAGGACAAGAGAAATTCAGATGTGCTTTGGAAAATGCGCTCGAAGAACAGTAAGCTAATTTGAGTGATTATAAAAAAACAATCTAGCACAACAACTGGCACTTTGCGAACAAAATCTGACGCTTTTCGCTCTAACAGAATTCTAACAATGCTCGAAGACATTATAGATAGCGACAAAAAACTATCACGCTCACAGAAAAAAAATTCGTCAAGCTGCGGTGCAACTGTTTCCATTGCAAGCAAGGAGTTTAAAGCAAAAACACAACCCGATATCGAACCAATAGATGTAAGCAGCTATGACAGCATAATACTTTTGTATCCGTTGTGGTGTGGAATGGCGCCACCTGCCATATCGACATTTCTTGAAAGTAGCAGATTCTACGGCAAAACGATATACCTTACAGCAACGCAGGTAAGTTCTGGCTTTTCAAGCAGCACAAAGAGTATAAAAGATAGTACAAATGAAGCCGAGTTCATCGAGGTAATGAGCATCTACTGCGATGATATACCTACACCAAAACAAAGACAGCTCAATTGGGTAAAGAGCAAAAAGTGATATGTGCCTATCGCTCTCTGGAAAGGACGGTTGCACAGAAATAATACAAAACACAGCCTGACTTGGTTCAATAAAACCAAGTCAGGCTGCAATCATATTAACACTTCAATGTGTTTCTTATCAGAAGGGCGAAGCAAAGAAGAAGCGACCGAGCAGATCAAAAAGGCGGAAACAGTCATTGACATGATCTGATCATATCTCAAGGGGAAGGCTGAGTAGGAGTTACATTTTTGGTCCTTATTTGGTCCTTATTCGAGCAAAAAGCTGCCTGAAAGTGCCTTAAGCTGCCAAAAGTCGAGAGTGTGGAAACCTCGAAACAGCGGCGTTTAGCGCAGATTGCCTTAGACCAGCAAAAGCGTTCCATAGCCTTCAAGTCCCACCATCTGCACTCAAAAAGCTCGATTTTTCGAGCTTTTTTCTTTTTCTGTTTTTCAGTCGTTTGAACGAGTGTCACATCTTTGCGGCACTCGTTCAAGCAGCTGATTTTTGATTGTCATTTTGTTTCATATCTTCTAAAGCCATAAAAAGCGTGAGGTTTTCCCCACGCTTTTAGTGTATTTATGCTCTCGGATCTACATATATTGCCTTGGATCCCTTCCAGTCGCCATTCATTTCGAAGCTAATATCAATGCTCTTATCTTCATTTTGGTGAACATCGACCTGCTTGACCAGCATTCTGATGTGGGCATCGCTTATATGACCATTTGCTAATATTACCTCTATGACCTTTGAGGTCTCGCAGAGATTTTTATGCTTTTGTCTGCTTACGCAGTCATACTCTTTGCAATCGGAGATCTGCTGATTTATATTGCGATCTGTTTTTCTCGATCTTCTATCATTTTAGTGTATAATTCAGCATGTGGTCTATAAGTCTGAACAACATATTAAAACGCTGAAAAGGAGTAATCACTATGAAAAACAAAAAAATGACAAGAAAGATCGCTGCAGCACTTACAGCTTCAATTATACTTACCTGCGGCATATTGACATCATGCGGCGATTCATCTGAAAGCAGCACGGCACTTGCAAGTAGCACAGCTAATTCAAGCAAAGCAGCTGATTCAAGCAAAGCAGCTGATTCAAGCAGTGCAGCACAGGACAAGGATGAAAACGCAGAGATCATCGCAGCCGTACAGGCAAACGCAGACCTGAAGGCGACATGGGATGATGTTAAAAATGATTCCAGAAACGAAGACGATGTTGATTATATATCCGATCTGCTTGAAAGGCTGGGGATATCCAGCACTATCGGAAACGATACACAGACTCCGAATGAATATGAAAAGGATGATAAAAAATTAACTCACGAAGAGGTACTTGAGATAATCAAGGATGCACACCCCGACGGCTGCATCAAAAACCCGTTTGACACAACGCAGGAGCAATAAAAAAGATTTTGAAAGAGCCTGGGTATCTGTAAGAGGTTTGTAAGAGGCAGTATGATATACTGAAATCACAGCAAGGGAAACGACTCGAAAACATAATAAAGGAGAGATCACTATGAAAAAAACTAACATTACAAGAAAGATAGCTGCAATGCTCGCAGCGGCAATGATGATGACAACGGCGGCAGCTATTACCGCATCGGCAGACAACGGAAATATCAAGCTCTATCCAATAGAATGTGCTCAGGCAGGCAGACAAACTTACATTCCCGAATGCGTTACAATGGTAGTAACAACAGTTCGTGGCGAGGGCATCATCAGAGGAGTGAGAAACAACAGCACTGCAAAGTATGATGTGGAGGCTTGCGGCGACAGGTGTACGGTCGATCTGTGGTCGAAAAAGGGCGAAGAGCTTATCTTCACGGCACAGGGAACAGAGGGCTGGAAATTTGTTCACTGGCTGAACGCAAAGACGGGTGAGGTTTACTCCACAAAGGCAAAGCTGACCTTCAGGACAGGCGAATCGGCTGAGCTTATCGCAGTATTTGAAGAGGATCACACAGAAGAGATCAAGAACAAGTACCGCAATTACCCCGGGATCGAGGAAATTGTCAAGCTGATCCCGCTGATCATCTGTTAAGCATAAAGATAATAAAAAAGTTTTTAAAGCCTCGGAATTTGTAAGAGGTTTGTAAGAGGCGGTGTGGTATACTAAAGACAGAGAAAAGGGAAACAACAAAAATCAAAACGAAAGGAGAGAAAACAATGTTTACAGGTTTTTGTATCATAGGCGGGATTGTCGTATTTGAAACTATCCTGTACATTCTCGGCAGCTGACAGGCTGACAGCAGTCCGCATAAAACAACATTGGCAATGAAAGGAGAATAAAAACTATGGTAACGTTCATGGTAGGCTCGGCGATAGCGTTCACGTCCTGCTGCATCGTAGCAGGGATAATCTCGATATTCTTCTGAAAAGACCAAAAATCGTCAGGAGCAGAAAATGAAAAATATATCTTAAAGCGTTCGTAAAAAAGACGGGCGCTTTTGATGTTTTTGCCCGCAACGTCTTTACAATTGTGTGTTTGTAATGTATAATATATTAAACAACATGGAACGCCATCGCAAAGCAAGGTGATAGAATGGAAAAAGAAAAAAAGAAAAAGCAGAGGCTGCTGGCGCAGATAACGGCGATAGTGCTGCCGCTGTTTGCACTGATGACGGCGGCGATAGTGTGGGTGGTGTACACAAGCACCGTCAACGGTTATCTCGAAGCGCAGAACGGTCACATCGAGGAAATGATGCCCGAGGTCGCTTTACACTTTGTTTTTCTTGACGAGGAAAAGCCTGATGAAATAAAGCTGTGGTATCTTGAACAGCTCAAAAAGGCTGATTTTGATTACAATAAGGATCTGACAGATGAACAGTACGAAAAATTAGCTGAATATGAAAGTTTATCCGATAGTCTGACATACGGCTGGTACGAGCGCATGCCCGATGACGTGAGGTTATTGTTTCTGCAATCGTATTTCTTCTTGCTGCAAAGAAGTGTCAGAAACAGCATTGATAAGGCAAGCGTGCAGAGCGTGTTTCTGATGGACATGCAATCTGACAGACAGGGACTTGTGTTGTTTGACTGCAACAAACACGGCGGCAGCAAAAAGATAGGCTCGTACTATGACTTTGACCTTTCCGACCACCCTGTTTTACAAAAGGCGCTTGAAACAAATTCGGGCGATATCGTGTTTGAAAAGGCGACGGATTTTCCCTATGACGGAAACTACTATATCGGCTACAAGCCTGTGATAATAGGCGGAAAGACGAGGGCTGTCATCGGCATTTCATACAACTGGGACAGCTTCCACAGCTCGCTGACAGGCACGATAACAACGGCACTGTGCATAAGCATCGGCGGAATAGTTATCGTTATGGCGGCGCTGCTTATTTTCCTTTACCGCAAGGCTGTCAAGCCTGTAAAGAGCATTGAGCAGGCGGTGCTTGAATACACTGGCGACAAAAACAGCGCAAAGATAGTCAGCAGTATGTACAAGATAGCGGTGAAAAACGAGCTGGGATATCTTGCAGATGCGATAAGCGACCTTGCACTTGAAATTGACCATTACACCAAGGAGAACATTCGCATTGCGGGCGAAAAGGAACGCGCACAGAAAGAGCTTTTCGAGGCTGAGGTGCAGATAATGGTTTCACAGATAAGACCGCACTTTATGTACAACGCATTGTCGTCGATAGCGATACTCTGCAAGCTCGACCCTGACACAGCGTACGAGGCGACGGTGACGTTCTCGGACTATCTGCGGGGCAATATGGACTCGCTGAAACAGACCGCGCCTGTGCCCTTCACCAAAGAGCTTGAACATCTCAAAAAGTATCTTTATATTGAAAAGTTACGCTTTGACGACCTTTTGAACATCGAGTACGACATACAGGCGACCAACTTTGAGCTGCCGCTTTTGTCCATTCAGCCGATAGTTGAAAACGCTGTCAAGCACGGCGTGGGAATGAAAAAAGAGGGCGGCACGGTAAAGATTTCTGCGATTGAGACGGCTGACGCGTTTGAGGTCATAATCGCAGACGACGGCGTTGGATTTGACATGAACGCGCCGAAAAAAGACGACGGGCGCTCACACGTGGGAATGGAAAACACCAAAAAGCGTTTGCGCGATATGTGCGGCGCAGATATAATCATCACCAGCAAGGTGGGCGAGGGCACGACCGCAAGAGTTGTGATACCCAAGAAAGACAAGGAGGACAGACAATGAGAATGCTGTGCGTTGACGACGAGCCGCTGATGCTCAAAATGCTGGAAATGGCGATAAAGGAAGCAAAGCCCGACGCAGATGTGACGGCTTACAGGTTTCAGGACGAGCTGCTTGAGGACGCAAAGAAAAACGGCTGCGACATTGCTTTTCTTGATATACATATGCGTGGCATGAACGGTGTTGAGCTTGCAAAGGAGCTTAAAGCTGTAAACCCCAAGATGAACATTATCTTTGTAACGGGTTTTTCCGAATACGCAGGGGATGCGATGAAAATGCACGCCAGCGGATACATTATGAAGCCTGTGACCAAGGACAAGGTCGCTGCCGAGCTTGCCGACCTGCGCTTCCCTATCGTGCCGAAAAATGATGCGCTTTTGAGGGTGCAGTGCTTCGGCAACTTTGACGTGTTTCTGCCAAGCGGAGAGCACGTGCGTTTTGAGCGCAGCAAGGCAAAGGAGATATTTGCATACCTGGTGCACCGCTGCGGCAGCACCTGCACCATAAAAGAGATAGCGGCGGCACTGTTTGAGGACGAGCCTTACGACAAAAAGCAGCAGAACTATATGCAGCAGCTGACATACGCGCTGATGAAGAGCCTGCGGGCTGTGGGCGCAGAGGAAGCGGTCGTGAAGGAGTTCAACGCGCTGGCGGTCAAGCCCGAACTGCTGGACTGCGATTACTACCGTTTCAAAGAGCTTGACGCAGGAGCCGTCAACGCTTATCAGAACGAATATATGAGCCAGTATTACTGGGCAGATTTTCTCTTTGACGAAGATTTGTACTGACGAATATGACTCCACCCGTATCAAACAGATGCGGGTGATTTTTTTGCAGTTTTTTTCGTTTTTTTGTAAGGGGTTTGTAAGCGTCGGTGTGTTATACTCAAATCAAAGAAAAGGGAAAACCACAGAAAAGACAACACAGACACAAAACTGAAAGGAGAATCACTATGAAAAATACAAATACTATTACAAAGAAAATCGCAGCTATCCTCGCTGCAGCAATGATGATGACAACAGCTGCTTCAATCGCAGCATCAGCAGACAACACAGACACGGCAAACACAACAATAGCTGCGCAGAATGAAAGGCAGCTTGAAAAGGCAAGAGACCTTGGCATCGACCTGCTGTTCACGGGCATTGAGGAATTCGTACCTGGCGGAAAGTTCCTTACACCTGTTCTGAAGCTGTTCACAGACGACCTGCTCGGCAAGGGCGATGAGCTTTCACTTGACGACATCAACGCAAGGATAGACGATATGTTCTCAAAGCTTGACGACCTCAACGATGACCTGAGAGATTCAATCGAGAATATCACAGCTATGCAGGACTTTGATTCATTCCACTTCAAGACCTTCAACTCACAGATACACGAGATAATCAGCCAGATAGAAGTTATCAGAACGCTGGATATCACCGACGAAAACAAGCTCGCAAGAATCGCGGCGCTGGTAAACAACAGCAGCTGCTGGACTGAATCGAACAACGTTTTCATCACATTCTCAAATCTGACACAGGCGCTCAACAGAGCGAGCCTCACCAAGAAGGGCGACATCTTCACAATCCTGTATCAGCACTACGCAAAGACCTCTATGTTCAGCGGCGAGGCTGTTGACAAGGCAAGTGCAGCAGCCGACCTGATAATGACAGATTACATGGCTGGCTACTACGCGCTTATGCAGTGCCTGAGCGCACAGTCTATCGTCTGCAACATGACCGCAGAGCAAAAAAAGAGCATCGATCCGTACTATCTTGCAAAGGTGACCGACCAGCAGAAGCTTATCACCAAGAAGGTGAACGAGTTGAAGCAGGCTGCTCTTGGGAATACGGAAGTCCGCACAGAAAAATACATCAAGGGCTACTGGATCGATAGTACGAAATGGGACGACAAGTACTTCGATTATGTTCATATCCCAGTATACGCAACGAAAGAGCATATTGAATATGACGCAAACTCCGTTATCGGCAAGTACAATACTTTCAAGAACACTGACAGAATGCTGTTCATAAACAAGGGCACAGACAAGGTAAAGCTCAGCGCTGACCTGACAGTCACAAACCACAACACAGTTCCCGTTTACGCAAGCTGCACAGACGGTTCGGGCAGGTCCGGTCCTGTACGCAAGTCCAAGACATACTTTAACGATTACATCGCTCCCAAAATGCAGCTCGACGGCGAAAAGGTAAAGGCTATCGCAGCATTCATAAGCGGCAAGGGAATTACAATGAGACAGTATCTTAAAAACAACGGTTTCAATGTTGACGCGCTCCCTGCAAACGCAAATTTCCTTACAAGTGAAGCTTACCACGATGCAGACAAGGCAAAGCATATTGGCACAGCACTCGGCGGATCTGTTCAGTACCACACCTTCTACAAGGGCATCAACATCGACGAGGTCAACCCAACCGAGAAAGAAACCGCATTCTACCACACAGGCTGCAACTACTACGGTATCGAGGAATGGAACTTTATCGCAGGCGGAAACGTAGTAACATTCAACACTCAGGCAAACGCACAGACAAACTTCCAGATAACAAATACTCTCCACACTCAGTATAACGGATTTATATTCTGATCAGCATAATAAACATAAAAAGCACATTACAAAACATATGATATTACTTGTATAATTCAACTCAAAATGCTATAATAATAAAAAACAAAAAGGAGAAATGATTATGAAAAAAAGATTTTTAACAGTGGCTTTGGCAGCGGCTATGGCTGTTTCCTGTCTGACCGCTTGCGGTGACAGCAGCTCAAAGGCAGACACAAGTTCGAAAGCAGACAGCAGCTCGAAAGCAGACAGCAGTACAACTGATTCAAATGTCAAGGATTTCTACGACCAGAAAGTCGTTGAATCTCCCGAGTGGCTTTCAAAGCTCGATGCTGCAAAAGACGCAGAGCAGCTTATCGTTGTCGCAGGTGTCGGCGAAACAACAGCGTTTATCTCGATGCACGAAAAGAACAAGGACGGTAAGTGGGAAATGCTTTTGCAGACCCCCGGCTACATAGGCTTAGAGGGTCTTGGCAAGGCAGACTGTGACCACGCTATCACCCCTGCGGGCACATACACTATCGACAAGGCTTTCGGTCTTGCAGACGACCCGGGCTGCCAGATGGAGTACACCAAGTGCGACGACAACTATTACTGGTCGGGCGACGCCCGCGAGGGAATGCATTTCAACGAGCTTGTCAACATAAACGATGTCCCCGGACTTGACCCCGAGGAGTGCGAGCACATCGCAGACTTCAAGTACGAGTACAAATACTGCCTCAACCTCGGCTATAACTCAAAGGAAATGGACCCCAAGAACGGCTGCGCATTCTTCTTCCACTGCCAGGGTCTTTCCAGACCGTTCACAGGCGGCTGCGTTGCAGTCAGCGAGCCGACAATGAAGCTGATAATGCAGAAGATAAAGCCCGGCTGCAAGATAACGATCGACAAGGCTGATACCCTTGGCATAGATGTAAAGGCTATGCGTGCATACAACAACGAAAAGGGAGTTTGACGGCATATTGCTTGTAAACAAGGAGCAAAAGATAAAAAAGAAAATATTGACAATTATTACATCAATGATAATGGCAATTTCCGGTCTGACCGCCTGCGGTGACAGCAGCTTGACCGCTGGCAGCTCAAAGACCTAAAGCAGCAATTCAATGACAGAGAGCAGCTCATCTGCACAGACGACAACTTCCGAAACTCAGACAACGACCACAGTCATTGAGACAGTATTCAAATGGTCGTTTGACGGGCAGGGCGCACCAAAGAACGGTCTTACCGAGATTAATAAGTATCCTCACATCAAAGCCAAGCTTGACCTGCTCAGAGAATGGTCAAAAAAAGAGTTCGGTTATGTATACTAGGAAGAAATAATAAAAGGCTGCTGCAAATAAGCTGTCTAATAACTAAAAATGCAAACGGCTCAAAGACCTGCTTAAAACATGAACTTTGAGCCGTTGTTTATTTCTGTTTTGTTTTCAGTTAAAACTTATAATCTTTCACTTGTGCATAGCATCAGATAATATCAAGATATTCCGTAAAGCCTGTGATATTTAATATCTCAAGTATGTTCTTGTTGACATTTCTGAGCTTCAAACCGCCTTTGCCCTCAAGCAAGTCGTTTGCATTAAGGATTGCACGTAAAGCCGCCGAGCTTACATACTCGACACCTGCCATATCAAGTATGATAGTATCGTGATTTGCACTAAGCTCATTTATCTTTTCCTCAAACTCTCCTACTGTGATATGGTCTATCTTGCCCACAGGGGCTATCACCGCAGAACCGTTCTCAAAATACTCATTGATCTTCATAGATATTCTCCTTAACTTTTGTTTCAGCATATCGCTGATGATACGGTTGCCTAACTCATTGAATTCTTCATTTCGCAGGAACATCTGCATCACAAGCAGCTGGCTGCGTGAAAAGCAAGAACCGAGATACTGCTGAAATTCAGCCGGCGAAAGCTCCTTGCGCTTTGCATCATCCTGTTCGTTCTGCCCTCGCATAGCCCACAGCAAAGTACCTGCCCAATTTCCGCTGTCTTTTCCTAAGCCCTCGTCAAAATCTTTCTCGATAGTAAGAATGTTCTGTCCGTCTTTGTAGCGGTATACTATGCCCTTTGGAACGAGCAGCAAAAAGCAAGCAGCTGGCAGCTGCACTGATATCGTCGCCGACCTTGAAACTCACACAATGCGAACCGCACTCACACAAGTGCCCGATGATATGAAAAAAAGATGCAAAAAACTATTATAGAAAAAACATAAAAATCGAATTTGTGATAAAATAAGATCAGAACAAAAGATAACAGCACAAACGTAGCTTATTTACTCATATGGTGAATATAGAGAACTATAACAGCATTATTCCGTTTTACCGTAATGTTAAGCAAGAAGGTATTGTTCTGTGGAAAGCATCTTAAAAGAATAATCGAATAATCCGTATAGAATGTTGACTTCTCAATGAATTATGTTATAATAATCTCAGCGGATATCACAGTTCATAAGGAGAATATGAATATGGTTGAGTATAAGCATTATGTCAAATCGTATGAAGCTGAGGTATTAAAGGTTTTCACAGAGTCTTTTGTTAATTATCCTCTTTTTTGGGGAGTTTTCGAAGACAGGTTCAAATCAGAGGAAAAGCTGCGCAGTTTTTATGAGCGTCTTATTAAGGGGATATTCAGAGCTACCGTCCGCAAGGATGACTGCTATATTGGCATTGAGAATGGAAAGGTCACAGTTATTGTGATCGTTGAGAAACCCTCGGACAAACCGGTTGGTTTTTGGGATTATGCCGTCAGCGGAATGGCTGGTATCATAGCGAGGATCGGGCTCAGAGACACCCTTAAGTATATGGAATTGTCAGATAAAACGGAAGTTGTAGTAAAAAGCATTCCCGAACCCCGCTGGCATTTGTATTTTCTGGCGGTTGATCCGAAATATCAAAAGCTCGGACACGGATCGGGTGCGATACAGGATTTCCTTATCCCTTTGGTAAGATCCAACGGTGGAAATCTGATAACCGTTACTACCAATTCTGAGAAAAACGTGCCCTTTTATACTAATAACGGGTTCACTCTGATAAAAGAAGAAACGCTTGAATACAAAGCAAAAACTATCGGGAACTGGTCTTTCAGAATGGATCTGTGATGAATTGCGAGAATAAAATATGAAATAGATCTTTGATTTAGGAGCATTTTTGTCCATATAAACAATTAAGGCAGACGCACAAGGTATAGCCTGTGTGTCTGCCTTTTTAATGTATCGGGTTAGTCAATGGTGCGTCAAACGAGGTGGACAGTTTCATATTACAGCTTTTCTAACCGTCATTTGCTGAAACTTCTTCCTGCGTTTTGACAAAGCGTATCATATTCCTGTTATAACCCGTAGTAACGAGATACGCTTTTTCTTTGTGTGCATCCATCAGACCGCTTAACACGAATCCGCTTAGTCCGCTGATCTGTGCGTCGGGGTCGGTCAGATCGAAAAGCTTTCCCGAGTCCCTTTCTATGATAAGCACCTGATCGGCTTCAAAGAAAATTGAAAACTCGACCAATATCGGCTTCTTTGACTGCTTATTGATATCAAGAACGGTGAGCCCTATCTCCTCCGCAAACAACCCGGCGCGGTTTGCCGTTTTTTTCGGGTACCGATGCGAAATCAGGCAATCTGTGACCTGTGCGGAGAGTGCGGATACGGACTCCGAACTAAGTGTATCGTCCAGAACAACGATCTCGG
>Ga0256405_10005353_pt1 | contig 22353 bp, 19 predicted proteins | sample RumenRJG_02DNA_FD_189096 | JGI IMG/M metagenome (GOLD analysis project Ga0256405, IMG submission 189096) | Bovine rumen microbial communities from Lethbridge, Alberta, Canada - RJG_02 | ecosystem: Host-associated > Mammals > Digestive system > Stomach > Rumen | place: Canada: Alberta... | reverse complement strand
TTGCCCTTACAAAAAATGGCGAACTGATGCCTGGGTTCCGCTGAATCGCTTCAGCGTATCACATTACCGCTTGTTCGTTTACCTTTTTATCATGCCTCCTCTAAATGCTCAGCCATTATATTTGATGTATATCACACATTACAAATGTTAGCAATATGCAACTACAATATAAACAGTAAGCCTCTACCAATATCTGTGCGTGTCAAATTGTTTTGTTATGCCTATGCATATTATCATTAATATTTGCTAAAACAAGTTGTTGACAGGTAATTTGAAACGTAATATTATTTATGCAAGTATAATTAAGTGAGGTGCTTATGTTCTCTAACAAATGGGTTGCATTTGGTGTTGGTGTCGCTGCAGGAGTCGCAGCGGTCACTTTGATTAAAACTCCTGCATTCAAAAAAGCATGCGCTTCTGTAGTCGGCAAAGGACTTCAGTTAAAAGATGAAGCTGCTGCTTTCGCTGAAAGCGTAAAAGAAGACGCGCAGGATATTGTAGCAGAAGCAAAATATAACAACCAGAAAAAAGCGGCTGCCAAAAAGGCATAATCGCCGTGACCGCCATCATTCATCATTCCCTGCCGGGGAGAATTCGTGTCCATTATGATATGAGCGAACTTTCTCCCAGACAGGCTGTTCTTGCACAAAGTCTGATTGCCGTTCAGAATGGTATCGCCGATATTTCCATAAATACAAATATTGGATCATATCTTATCATCTTTGACCCCGACATTATTTCTCAGGCAGAAATCGAAAATCTGTTCAAAGCGCTCGGTCCAAAATACCTTAACGACAAAAAGCTGCTTGAAGCGGTAGCGCAAATACCGATCACAGAAAGTATCATGAGTATTTTTATTTCTACACTCATCGATTACTTCTTCAAGAAAATGCTTCCTCTGCCCATCAGGAAGCTCCTGCTGTTAAAAAGTATTGTTCCGCGTATAATCAGCGCGCTTGGAACATTTCAGCATGAACGTAAAATCTTCAGCACTCAGATGCTCGATGCCACGGCGCTTACCGTTGCATCGCTCACAGGAAATACGAATACTGCCAGCTCAATATCAATGCTGCTGCAGCTGGGAGAAGATATTGAGGACATCACGAAACGTACTTCATACGGTAACCTTGCACATAAACTCCTGATTTCAGATGAACCGGTACACATCCTTGAGGGTAGAGAAGAAAAGACTATTCCTGCCGAAGCCCTGAAGAAAGGCGATCTTGCTATTGTCCGCAGCGGAAGCATGATTCCCTGTGACGGTACAGTTGAACATGGTGAAGGCATGGTCAATCAAGCAAGCATCACAGGTGAATCACTCCCGGTAGAAAAGAAAGCAGGCAGCGGAGTGTTTGCAGGTACAATTCTTTCAGAGGGTGAGCTTATCATCCGTACACGAACAACAGGCCGCGACACAAAAGTCCAGAACATTATTCAGATGATAGATAATTCCCAGAATCTGAAGGCAGAAGCACAGCGCCGTTCAGAACTACTGGCAGAGAAAATCGTTCCGTTCAATTTTGCACTTGCAGGACTTACATGGCTTCTTACACGAAACATGACAAAAACCATGTCCACACTCATGGTAGATTATTCCTGTGCAATGAAGCTTGCCGCCCCGATTGCAGTGCTTTCCGCCATGAAAGAAGCCGCAGCGCTCGGGATCAGTGTAAAAGGCGGAAAGTATCTGGAAGCATGTGCTGAAGCAGATACAGTGGTCTTTGATAAAACCGGTACACTTACCTTTGCTACTCCCACTGTAGAAAAAATCTATCCTATGAAAGGCTTTACTGAAGAATTTGTACTGCAGACGGCAGCATGCCTTGAGGAACATTTCCCGCATCCGCTCGGCCGCGCAGTAGTCGCTCTTGCTGCGGACAAACAGCTGCTTCATCCTGAAGTGCATACAAAAGTTGAATATATTGTGGCGCATGGCATCGCCTCAATGATCGAAGAAAAAAAAGTACGGATCGGAAGCGCGCATTTTATCTTTGATGATGAAAAAATTCCAGTAAACGAAGTGGTCCGATCCATACAGGAAGAATCGCTTAGTACCGGCCGCTCGCTTCTGTATCTTTCATATGACGGCAAGCTTGCAGGCGTACTAGCTATCGGTGATCCTGTTCGATCGGAAGCAGCAGACGTTATCAAACGGCTCAAAGCAACCGGTATCCGCCGCTGTGTAATGATTACAGGCGACACTGAGGGTGCCGCAAAAAAAATCGCAGCCATAGCGGGCTTGGATGCATACTATGCGCAGGCACTTCCGGAAGATAAAGTTTCACTCATAGAAAAAGAAAAATCGTTCGGAAACAAAGTAATTATGCTTGGAGACGGTATCAACGATGCGCCTGCTCTAAGCGCTGCAGATGTAGGAATCGCCATCGAAGGAAGTTCATCCATAGCCAGTGACACAGCCGACATTGTGCTTTCAGAAGGCGGACTCCACAATGTAGCTATGACACGCCAGCTCGGGCAGGAACTGGTTCAGAAAATCAATAAAAACAATGCTGTTATAATAGAAGTAAATTCACTCCTGCTTATTCTCGGCGTACTCGGGCTTATATCGCCTCAGCTTGCCGCAGTCTTGCATAACTCAACTACAGTAGGAATCAGTATACAGGCAATGAAAGGAATTCTAAAATGATCACGAGTTTTTTCCCCGGAAGAGTACGCCTGCGCGCACCGATTTTTAAAGAAACAGATATGGTTGAAAAAGCACAGGCCATCCTGCAAAAATCTGATGCGGTGACCCACGTGGAACACAACCCCATAACGGGAAGTGTACTTATTGAATACAATCCGGCAAAAGTTCCAATGGAAAAACTGGTTTCAATGCAAGATTTTTTTCTGCGGCTGGCAAAAGAGGCAGAACGGTTTGACGGTACAAACCGGGAACAGATTCTTTCAATGCTCGATGAGCTGAAAAATCTGGATTTGTAGCCATCAATAGATATCGTTTATATATAAAACATGCTACACTGACCATATGAGCACCGTTTATCTGGGACTTTTGATTCCGTTTTTAGGAACAACGCTGGGCGCGACATGCGTCTTTTTTATGAAGCGCGGGATGAACGATACGGTTCAACGGGCACTACTCGGATTCGCGGCGGGCGTAATGACTGCCGCAAGCGTATGGTCACTGCTGATACCCGCAATGGAGCTTTCACAAGCACTCGGCCGGCTGGCATTTCTGCCCGCGCTGATCGGCTTTACGCTCGGCGTATCATTTCTATTCCTGCTGGATCGAATTACGCCGCACCTGCACGCCATGGCGCAGACGCCAGAAGGCCCCAGATCCTCCGTTGACAAGCTCAGCCGCACCATGATGCTTGTTTTTGCCGTCACGCTGCACAATATCCCCGAAGGGATGGCCGTAGGCGTTGTAATCGCAAGTTTTTTAACCGGAGGTTCTGAAATCACGGCGGCAGGCGCGCTTGCCCTTTCGCTCGGTATTGCGCTTCAGAATTTTCCAGAAGGCGCGATCATTTCCATGCCGCTCAGAGCTGAAGGCAACAGTAAGCTGCGCTCGTTTGTATACGGAACGCTTTCCGGCGCAGTAGAGCCCGTCGCCGCGGGAGTTACCATACTGCTCACATCGCTTATACTTCCGTTTTTACCGTACCTGCTGGCGTTTGCCGCTGGTGCCATGATATATGTAGTCATTGAGGAACTGATTCCCGAAGCGGTCCGCGAAGAAAAAACGGATATCTGCACGATCGGATTTGCCGCAGGTTTTGCGCTCATGATGGTGCTTGACGTAGCGCTCGGCTGATACGCAGGCAGCACACGATTCCCGCACGTCTTTTCCTGCATCACAGTTTCTGACCTCACCGCTTGCTCCGCTGCAGTCTTTTCTATATAATTGTCTTAATCCTGCTGTACAGCATGGAAACTTATATTACAGGAGTTTGGATGTTCTATTCAAACACAATGGATATTGTCCGTTAGCCTTGGGAGGCTAGGATAATATCAGTGCACGTCAGTGCCGCCTCTCAAGGTTGTTTTTTCATTTTACAATTTTGAATTACGAGGAACATAAAATGACACAGTATACTATTCGTCTGGAAACTCCTGCTGACTATGCAGAAGTTGAAAATCTAGTCCGTGAATCTTTTTGGAATGTCTACCGTCCGGGATGCACAGAGCATTTCGTGCTTCACCATCTGAGGAATGACAAAGCCTTTATTCCAGAGCTTGCATTCGTCATGGAGCAGGACGGAAGGATAATCGGTCAGAATGTATTTGTTAAGGCGGAGGTCACGCTGGATTCAGGAACACCATTTCCGATTCTGGCCATGGGGCCGATCTGTATTGCAAATGATCTGAAGCGCAAAGGTTACGGAAAAGCCCTGCTGGATTTTTCACTGGAAAAAGCCGCTGAGCAGGGATACGGTGCAGTATGCTTTGAGGGCAATATCGCTTTCTACGGAAAAAGCGGATTCGACGTTGCCTCCAAGTTCGGCATCCGGTACCACGAACTTCCCGAAGGAGCCGATGCAGGCTTCTTTTTGTGCAAGGAATTGCAGCAAGGTTTTCTGAACGGAATTACCGGTGAATATGCGCCGCCGAAAGCTTATTTCATTGCAGAAGAGCAGCCGGACGCATTCGAAACGTTTGATGCGCAGTTTCCCAAAAAAGAAAAGCTTGTACTTCCAGGCCAGCTTTTCTAAAAACTGACGTATAAAGCCGCCGGCAGTCAGCAGACGCGGTCTGAAGACTGCCGTTTTTTTTATCCCACGCACTTTATGTATGCCTACGTATGTCCGCACCGTCATAATACAGCTAAAACACTGTAATCTACATTACATATTTACCAGTTCTATGTTAGAATAATATAAAATAGGTATTATACATGCACGGTGAAGAATACACGTACATTCATGGAAACGACGTCTACTCCATACAAAGTCTGCTGGCAGCATTCAGTATCAAGCAGGAAAATACAATCTACAAGGACACCCCTAACGATGTTGTCCGATGGCCGTTCAGCGCATCAAACTTTTTTGAAACAGTATCTACAGGTGACATTCCTCTGAATGAAGCAGAGCAGTTTCTAGAAGGCGATGACAAGCGCGAAGCTGAAAAAATCAATGCTGAAATCAAAAACTATAAAGATACCGGAACCACCATTGCAAATCAGGACAGAATAAAAACGCTGCGTACCCAGAAAAAGGAGCTGATCTCAAAAGCGATGCTGCGTAGAGGCAGCGCCCCCGTTGCCCTTGTCTACAAAACCTTTATGGAAATAAACGACAGCGCCGCCGTTGAAAAAAAAATCCCGCAGTTCAAGCATACAGCATGGCCGTACCGCAGCCAGATGCCGTATTTTACCGCCGGACTGGAAGATTTTGCACAGGCTGTATCTCGCGGTGAAGAAACGGCGATTACCGGCGGTCCCTGTTTTTTCGGCGAATATGAAGTGGACATGATCTGGACGCTCAAAGACGGCAGCCAGCGCATATTCGATTTTACCACCCGACGCAAGAACTCCGGCGAACTGGTCTCACAGGAAGCGGAATTCACCAAAAAGAATGCCGAAGCCGTTGCTGACGTTTCATTCCAAAGTCATAAAACGCTCCTTACCACCGAAGAGTATGACAGCATCCTCTATCTGTTCGAGCTTGCGCAGGCAACCAATTCCTGCCTGACCATACCGATTGTCGATGCATCCTATGAAAAATACCTTGACGCCATGCTTGCGCCGCTTTCTGAAGAAATCCGTACACGCGCGCACATCCGGTTCCGCGAAATCGCCCGGCCGATCATCGCATTGTACCGTGAGCTTTTTGAAGCGCTCAAGAAAAAATATCCCGGCATAAAATGCGCCATGATGACCGGAGAGGATACGGAGCTGCTGAACCTGTATTATGAAAAGCGCACGCCGTTCGTAGAAAAACCATCCTCGCGCAGGATCATATCAGGAATCAAAGAAAAAATTGAATCCGTCAAAGATTATATAACGCTTCCCGCACTGCCGTTCTACCTGTGGGGAATAAAAAACGTGCTTGAGGTGGATTATCTGGGCGAAACAGACTCATTCTGGAAATGCCGCAAGATGCATAAAGGCCAGATGAACCTTTCAGCGCTGCTGTACCCTATAAAAATCAGCGCAGACGGCTGGCGCTCGATTTTTTCAACTGAGCTGAAATATAAAGAATATATCGCAAAGGAAGCGTATGGCACACGTTAGGCAGAAAAAAACTGCGGCCGCGCTTTTTGCAGCGGCGGCATGTCTGGCAGCGATCTGTTTCTGGTTCAGGGCAGATATTGAGCTGCCGCTTTTACGGGAAATACCGCTGGATTCCCCGTACATTATCAAGGACACTACCTATTCACGATATATTCTCGACAAACAGCGTACACGAATTATCCAGGTCGATAAGACATCGAACACAGTAAAGAGCTTTTTGCCCAAAGGCAGCGGAAAAAAGGCCGACATATTCTACTACGCCGATGATTTTACAGCCGATGAGGACGGTTATGTCTACATCAAGGAAGGCGCATGGGACGGAAACCGCATTTCCCGGGAGGCCGTCCTCATTTACGACAAAAACGGCCGCTATATAACGACCTGCCTTGATACCCGCTATACAGTACGGGTGAACAAACACAAAATCATGCTGCTTGCCTGCCGTGACGGCAAAGTACACTATGCACGCAAAGATTCCAACGCCATCACGCTTTCATCGTTTGATATACAGCGTGGCACAGAGACGGCAAGGGTCATTCAATTCAAGCATGCCTTTGATTTTATAGGTGACATGACCGAAGATTCTGCCGGCAACGTTTACGTTCTGGACAAAACCGGCTGCATTTTTAAGCTCAACGACGACAAGACGGAATTCACGCTGCTGTACCGTGCACCTGCCGATGAATACCCCGGATGGATAGAGCCGTCGTCAAACGGAAAACTTTTCTTCACCGATCTGTATACCGACAGCGTGATTGAGCTAGATACCCGTACCGGCGAAAAACACGTTGCCGTTAAAAACGCCGGCTCCGTAACGGTCACGCCCGTTCCATTTTCTACGCTGCAGAATCCGGTAAAGAGTAAAAACCAGTTCTTTAAACAGGTACTGCTGCTCGCAGTCTTTGCACTTTTTGTACTGTGTACGCTTGCATTTGCTGTTGTCATGATAATCATGTTCTTCAAAAGCAGCATGCACATTATACGGCGCATAAGTTTCTATATTATTATCATCGTAGTAGTGGTGGCCGGGACCGTGACCTACAAGCTGACCAACGAATTTTCCAAAGTGATGCGCGCCCAGATACTGGCGCAGATGGAAAACATGGCCTACTCAGTTGCAAACACCATCAGACCTGCAACGCTTGATTCAATACAGACCGCGGCGGACTTTGCCTCACAGGAATACCGCGACCTGATCCGGAGCATGGAAAACGTCATTGATCCCGACCTTACCATCAACAACAACGTATACTGCGATATTTTCAAGTATGACGAAAAACACGGGGCGTATGCCTGCGCCTATCTGGATCAGGCGATCGGCACCTATTACCCGCTTACAGAAGGTGAGGCCGCAGAGATTAAACAGATATATGAGCTCGGCCAGTCAGTGCGCTCAAGCAAGAACGATACTTCAGCTTCATATACCTACGTGTCCGTTCCCGTTATCAATGATGACGGACGCGTGTGCGGTGTCGTTTCGGTGATGACCGAAAACTACATGCTCATGAATCAGATCAACGACATGAAACAAAGCGTGCTGCTGGGACTTGTCGTTACGCTCATCTTTGTCTGGCTTGCCATGGGCGAGGCGCTTTCCTACATTCTGTCAAAATCACAGGCACAGATGGAGGCTCAGGAACGCATGGCGCGCGGCGAACCTGAAAAAAAATCATTTCCGCACTATTACATACGCCTGATGGTATTCGCGCTGTTCGCAGCTTACAATATGACCACGACGTTCCTGCCCATGGTAATTGCGAACGGAGCCATTGAGACGCTTGGCGGTCGGGGCGGTTCCTTTGCAGCCGCCATTCCGATTTCAGTGAACCTGTTCATCATCGGGCTTATGGCGCTCTTCTGCGAGCGGATCATACGCAGGGCCGGATTCACCAAGGTGATCGCGATCGGCGCGGGGCTTTCTGCCGCAAGCAATCTGCTGATCTTTGCATTCATGTATTCATATCCTGTGCTGTTCTTTGCGCTTGTCATCGACGGTATAGGCGTAGGCCTCACCACTAATTCCCTGTACATGATGGTTTCGCAGATTCCCGATGCAAAAAACAGGACTTCCGGCTATGCGGCGTACAATGCGGCGCAGATATCGGGTATCAATTTCGGCATGCTGTGCGGCGCCTTCCTTGTTCAGAACATCGGCAGGCAGCTGGTATTCCCGCTCGTCACGGTAATGTGGCTGGTGTCGGCGCTGCTGTTCATGCTTTTATGGCAGACACTCGGCATTGCCGCAGGCTCAATGCATGAGCGCAGAACCGCCGGGTATGCCGAAGCTTCAAAAACCGCCGGCAAAACGATGCGCATTCTTTCGTTCCTGAGTAAACGCAGAGTATGGTCGTTCATACTGCTTGCGCAGGCGCCGTTCGCCCTCATGGGAAGCTTTGTGTATTACTACCTTCCGTTGTATTCAGAAGCAAACGGTCTGAGCGAAGTAATCGTCGCCGTACTCATGATGCTCTACTCTATGTTTGCCATATACCTTGGAAACAAACTGACCAAGTGGGTCGTACAGAAAACCGGTGCGCTCAGTCCGTATGCCGCAATCATCCTGTGTATTGCCGCAGTACTCACGTATGCCGTAAGCCGCAGCTTTTCCGGTTTCTTTGCAGCGATTTTTATACTGGGGCTTGCAAACGGCTTCGGCCGGTCAGTGCTGCAGGCACATTTTTCGCTGCTTCAAGAATGCGAGGAGTTCGGCTTGCCGGATGCAATGGGCATATTCAACTTCACCGACTTTATCGGCCAGTCATTCGGACCTGCGGTCATGGGCATGGTATTCCTTTCAAAAAACATGACCGTTTCCGCCGCCGTATTTGCCATAATTCTGACGCTCGTATGTACCGCCCATTTTATCATCAATAAAACTAAAACTATACGATCATAACGGAGGATTGTATGAAGACCCAAAAAAAGAAACTGCGGACAAGCCTTGTTTTTGCTATCATCGTTTTTACCGTTCTGCTCTCGATCAGCCTCGGACTGATCGGCTACCAGACCTTTTACAGCGGGATGATCAAAAAATACAAGAACTATGAAGAAACCATCCTGAATCTTGCTGTCGCAGACTTTGACTGGGATGCAGTAGAGACAAGCATCAAAAACCAGCAGGAGGATGCGGCTTTACAAAGCCTGCGCCATCGTCTTGATTACATAAAAAGCTCCTCCTCTATCGCCTGGCTTTATCTGGTGGAGCCGCTGAACACTGAGCCCGCTGACAACATGAAGTATATCTGTACCGGAAATACTCCTGAGGACTATCAGGGATATAAAGACCGCGGTGAAGATTTTGTCCGGCTGGGCAAGCTGAGCGGAACGGAATATCCTCCGGACGTTGCGCAGAGCTACCTGAATTTTTTCAAAAACAGTAATCCCGGTGAATTCTGGTACTATCCGAACAAAACCGAATGGGGACTCGTATACACTACCTCCGTCGTCGTACGCAATTCGTCAGAAAAAGCGCTCGGTGTTCTGAGCGTAGACATTAATATGAACGAAATTGAAAAGGCAATGCACCAGTTTCCGCTTGTCATTTCAGTGGCGGGTATCATGCTCGGCCTTATCTTTGTGCTTGCGCTGGGTATCTGGCTTGACCGCCGCGTAGTACTTCCGCTTTCACGGCTCAAGCATGCCGCCGCACAGTTCGTGGAAAGCAGCCACGGAAGCAGCGACCCGAACGCGCTGATATTCGCAAATCCTGACATTCATACGAACGACGAGATGGAAGCCCTTTCCGGTGTGCTGCTGACCATGACCGATGATCTGAAAGCATATATGAAAAATCTTATGTACGAAACGGCAGAAAAAGAACGCATCGGGGCCGAGCTCAATGTAGCCACGAACATACAGGCAAGCATGCTGCCGCTTATTTTCCCGCCGTTCCCTGATCGCAAAGAAGTTGATCTGTATGCCACCATGACTCCCGCAAAGGAAGTAGGCGGCGACTTCTACGACTTCTTCTTTGTGGACGACCGACACGTTGCGATTGTAGTGGCTGACGTATCAGGCAAAGGCGTACCCGCGGCTCTCTTCATGGTCATCGGCAAAACGCTCATCAAAGACCACACGGTTCCCGGCGCCGATCCCGCCGACATATTCATGCAGGTAAACAACCTGCTCTGCGAATCCAACGGCGCAGGGCTCTTTATCACGGCGTTCCTCGGCATACTCGATCTGGTGACGGGCGAATTCAAGTGTGTAAGCGCAGGTCATGAGCCGCCGTATATTCTGCACAACGGACAGTACGTTGAGCACAAAATCAAAAAGGCCTTCGTGCTTGCCGGCATGGAGGATATGAAGTACACGACCGTTACGCTCATGCTTGAGCCGGGCGACAAGGTGTTCCAGTATACCGACGGCGTAACTGAAGCAACCAACGCTCATGAAGAGCTGTACGGCGACGAGCGGCTGAACGCCATTCTGAACAAAACGGGCGATGCAGCAGGCCGCGATCTGCTGGCCGCCGTAAAAACCGACATTGACCGCTTTGTAGGCGATGCCCCGCAGTTCGATGACATAACCATGCTGTGTCTGGAATACAAAAGCCGCATGCAGGAAAAATAACCGGAGGTCAGTATAAAAAACAAAGGCAGTGCCGGGGCGGATATCATTGACAACCGGCGCCTGCCGCATTAACTTTATACGGTAATGACAGCAATGAATGCAACGAATACTCTGAATAATACACGTATCGGCGAAACCGTCCGCGTTGAAAAACTCGGCGGAAACGGGGAGCTTCGCCAGCACTTTCTGGATATGGGAATCATCCCCGGAGCTGAAATCACGCTTATAAAATATGCGCCGCTCGGTGACCCCATGGAATTCCGCCTGCATGGATACGAGCTCACACTGCGCACGGCGGATGCGGCGCAAATATCCGTAAGTCCCGTACCGCAGGCTGCAGACACGCGCATTGACACGCCCGCAGTAAAAACGCACCATCCGGGCCTTGGTGAAAGCGGCAGGTTCCACGCCAAAGGCGACGGCAACCCGCTGCCCGACGGCACGGTACTCACCTTTGCGCTCGTCGGAAACCAGAACTGCGGAAAAACCACGCTCTTCAACAAGCTTACCGGCTCAAACCAGCATGTAGGAAACTTTCCCGGCGTCACCGTAGACCGTAAATCCGGTACGATTAAAGGACATGAGGACACGCTCATCACCGATCTGCCCGGCATCTACTCAATGTCGCCCTACTCCAGCGAGGAACGCATCTCACGGAACTTTGTGCTTGATGAAAAGCCCCATGCCATCATCAACATCGTTGACGCCACGAACATAGAACGCAACCTGTACCTGACCATGCAGCTGCTGGAGCTCAACATCCCTATGGTGGTGGCGCTCAACATGATGGACGAAGTAACGGCCAACGGCGGTTCAATCGACGTAAACAGCATGGAATCCATTCTGGGCGTGCCGGTCGTACCGATCTCCGCAAAGAAAAATCAGGGAATCGAAGAGCTTGTGGAACATGCCGTTCACATTGCAAAATATCAGGAGCCGCCGCTGCGGCAGGACTTCTGTGACAAAACAGATAACGGCGGCGCCGTTCACCGCGCGCTGCACGGTATCATCCATTTAATCGAAGACCATGCGGAAACCACCGGGATTCCCGTCCGGTTCGCCGCAAGCAAGCTGCTTGAAGGCGACAAGCTCATCTTATACAAGCTTAATCTGGACGTAAACGAAAAAGAAATGCTTGAGCACATAACGCTGCAGATGGAAGCCGAGCGCAAGCTTGACCGCAGCGCAGCCATAGCCGACATGCGTTATTCATTCATCTACCGTCTGTGCGATGCCACCGTAAAACGTCCTGCAGAAAGCAAGGAGCGCGCCAGAAGCCAGCAGCTTGACCGCGTGCTCACCGGCAAATGGACGGCGATTCCGTCATTCATCGGCATCATGGCGCTTGTGTTCTATCTGACATTCAATGTCATCGGCGCATGGCTGCAGGAACTGCTTGAAACCGGCATAGATAAGCTCACCGAACTTACGGATACCGCGCTTACCGCCGCCGGCGTGAACGAAGTACTGCACAGCCTGATCATAGACGGTATTTTTGCGGGCGTAGGAAGCGTGCTTTCATTCCTGCCGGTTATCGTCACGCTCTTTTTCTTCCTTTCGCTGCTGGAAGACTCCGGCTATATTGCGCGTGTGGCGTTCTTTATGGACAAGCTGCTGCGCAAGATCGGTCTTTCCGGCCGCAGCATCGTGCCGCTGCTGATCGGTTTCGGCTGCTCGGTACCGGCCGTCATGTCCACCCGTACACTCCCGAGCGAGCGCGACCGCCGCATGACCATTCTGCTCACGCCGTTCATGAGCTGTACGGCAAAGCTTCCGATCTACGCCTTTTTTGTCAGCGCATTCTTTCCCAAGCACGGCGGTCTGATCATGACCGGCCTGTATCTGCTTGGCATTCTGATCGGCATTGGCGCGGCATTCCTTTACAGAACGACGCTGTTCAAGGGTGAAGCCGTACCGTTCGTCATGGAGCTGCCGAACTACCGTCTGCCGGGCGTCCAGAACACGGCGCAGCTATTGTGGGAAAAAGCCAAGGACTTTCTGCAGCGCGCGTTCACCGTGATTTTTGTGGCCACAATCGTCGTGTGGTTCCTGCAGAGCTTTAACTGGCGGATGCAGCCGGTGAAGGACGCGGAGCTGAGCATACTGGCCTCAATCGCCAGACTGCTGAACCCTGTCATGGCGCCGGCTGGCCTCGGTGAATGGCAGATCTCAGTGGCGCTTGTAAGCGGCTTTATGGCAAAAGAAAGCGTAGTGTCCACGCTTGAAATTCTGTTTGCGGGCGGCGTCCAGTCCATGCTTTCGCCGCTCACGGCGGCAAGCCTGCTGGTGTTCAGCCTGCTGTACACTCCCTGCGTGGCGGCAATCGCAGCTGTAAAACGAGAGCTCGGCACCCGCTGGGCCGCAGGTGTTGTACTCTGGCAGTGCGGCATCGCCTGGCTGTGCGCCGTTGCCGTACGCCTGATCGGTCTGGCACTCGGCGCAGCGTAGCGGGCAGCATCAGCGGAAGGACCTGAATATGAGTTTGTTTTTAGTACTGACTTTTTTGTTTTTTGCGGGAAGCATAATCGGCTGGGGAATAGAGCTGCTGTGGCGCCGGTTCTTCTCGAAAAATAATGCGGCAAAGAAATGGATTAATCCCGGTTTTTTGACAGGCCCGTACCTTCCGCTTTATGGACTGAGCCTGTGCGTTTTGTTTTCGCTTTCGTTTATTGATGTCAGCTTTATATCTCCCGAATGGCTGCAGAAACCAATTCTTTTTATTCTGATGGCGTGCGCAATTACGGTCATGGAATATGTTGCAGGGCTTATTTTTATTAAAGGAATGAAAATCAAGCTGTGGGACTACAGCAAAAACTGGCTTAATATCAAAGGCATCATCTGTCCACAGTATTCTTTTTACTGGATGATTTTAAGCGGGCTCTATTATTTTCTTGTGCACCCCCGGATTCTGGAATGGCTTTACTGGTTTACCATTCATCTTGCGTTCAGTTTTGTGGTCGGATTTTTTTACGGCGTATTCTGCATAGATCTCTGCTATACATTCCAGATTTCAGCAAAAATCCGTGAATATGCAAAGGAAAACAAACTTGAAGTCCGCTATGAAAATTTGAAAGAAATAATCCGCAAGAGAAACGAAGAATTCAAAGAAAAACGGCACTTCTTGTTTGCACTTAAAACAAACCGACTTTCAATGAAAGAAATCCTGCGGGATATTTTTGAAAAGACCGTCTGACCGGCTTTCCGACCATACGCTCACTCTGGTCAGCTGCTGGAGTCGAAAATAACAGAAGTTTATCAAGCTTGCTTATTGATTTTTCCGCTTTTCCCCAGTACAGTGCAAGCATAACGAGCAGCCGCATGGCATAAGTCCAGTTACTTATGACATGCGGCTTTTTCTTTTTATAGGAGTTTTTATGACCACTAAAAAACTGATTTTTGCGGCAGTCTGTGCATTGTGCGCAAGCTTCGCATTTTACGGTTGTGCTTCTACAGGCAGCAAAGCTTCCGGGGCGCAGAACACTGGAACGGCTCTTCCCAAAATCGATATGAGCCAGTGGCGCTACAATGCTGATGACAATGTATATTATCAGACCGGGCTTTCATATGCGGAACATCCGGCAGATTCTGATTACGAAACCATGGGGATTTTTGTGCCGGGCGCATTTTTTGACGGCACGGATAACGGCGACGGTACTTTCTCCGTGCGGATAAACCGCAAGGCAAAAATCGGCGGGTATACCGCCGACAACGCCCCTGCCGTGATTCTTGTTGAAACTCCGGGGTATTCCGCATGTAATCCGCCGAGCGGCTATGTTTCCAGCGTAAAAGAATTTACGGACGCCGGCTTTATTTACATTTATCCGGGCTGCCGCGGACGGAATCACGGTGCCCCTGCCGGCGTTACGGACTTGAAAGCGGCAGTCCGCTACTGGCGCTACAATCTTGATGTGCTTCCGGGGAACACGGAGCGTATTTTCTCCTTCGGCATGAGCGGCGGCGGCGCGCAGAGTGCGCTTCTCGGCGCAACCGGAAACGCTCCTGAATACGAGCCGTACCTTAAGGCAATCGGTGCGGTTCAGGGGGTGAGCGATGCGGTTACCGGCTCTATGTGCTGGTGCCCGATTACAAATCTTGACAGTGCTGATGCGGCGTATGAATGGAACATGGCAGTTTCCAGAACCGGACTTGATGAAACAACCCAGATGATTTCAGACAGACTTTCCGAAACGTTTGCGGCATACATAAACAACATCGGATTGAAGGATGAGAACGGGAATCCGCTTACGCTTGAAGCATCTGATAAAGGAATCTATCAGGCTGGAAGCTATTATGAGTATACAAAAGCGGTGATTGAGGATTCGCTGAATAAGTTTTTGCTCGACACGGAATTTCCGTATGACGCAAGCAAGAGCCAGCGCGGCGGATTCGGGGGCCCCGGCGGTATGATGGGCGGCGGAATGCCGCCGATGGAAATGCCGCGCGACTATGCGCAGATGGATAACATCCAGCGCACAACAGACACGGCAAGCGGGCTTGCTTTGAATGGAATCTATCAGACTGTACAGGACTACATCGCCGCCCTCAATGCAAACGGCACGTGGGTTATCTATGATGAAAAAACAAATACGGCAAAAATCACCAGCATTGCAGATTTTGCCCGCAATGTAAAAACGGCTACAAAATCAGTCGGCGCTTTCGATGATTTGAACGCAACGCAGGGAGAAAATACGCTCTTCGGGTACGGCGACGGAAAGGGCGCTCATTTTGATTCCTCACTTGCCGAGATTGTACAGGGCACTGCATACGAAGCTGCCTACCGTGCAGACCTTGCAAAAACAGACAGTCTCGGCGCAACGGTCCGGCAGCGTTTGAACGCCTACAGTCCGTTGTACTATCTGAACAGCACTTTTAAAGGATATAAAACTTCCGACGTAGCAAAATTCTGGAGAATCAGAAGCGGTATTTTCCAGGGCGACACTGCCGTGAACACAGAAATGAACCTTGCCCTTGCCCTCAAAAACTACGGCATTACGAACGTGGATTTTGAAGCGGTCTGGGGACAGAAACATGTAAAGGCAGAGCGCACCGGTAATTCCAGTACGAACTTTATCAATTGGGTGAACGACTGCTTGAAGGCGTAACCGGAAGTTGTACCAAGGTGCCGGGATAAGATTCCAGCCTGAGTCATGCAAGCACGGTTTTCATTGTCTTCAAAAACAATTTCACTGCCTGCGTGAACTGCTGGCCCCGGCGCCACACCACATACATGCTCGTCGTAAGCTCCGGCATGAGCGGCTTGAAGCAGAGCGGAGAATCAGCACTGGTGTCCGTAAGCCCCTCAAAAGTGAGCAGATAGCCGACCCCTTCGCGCGCAAGCACGGAGCCGTTGTAGGACAAATCAAGCGTCGCGACAACATTCAGTTTTGCCACATCGTCACCGAACCAGCGGGGTAAATCCACCGCAAGAGACTGACGCGAAACCATTATCGGCTTTCCGATAAGATCTTCCGGCTCGATATAATCACGGTTGCTCAGCTCAGCATCCCTGCGCATTACAACGCCCCAGCGGTCAACCGCATGAACCGTAAGCGAATTGTATTTTTCCACATCGACATTTTCCACAATCACCGCAAAGTCGAACAACCCCTTGTCCAGTTTTTCAAGCACGCGCTCACTGTCCCCTGCGTACAAGTGCCAGCGGATTCTCGGATGCGATTTTTTGAGCCGCAAGATGCACTTTGCAAGAAACGAAATATTCTTGGACTCAGCACAGGCAATCGCAATGTCCCCCGAAACCTCATCCTCTTTGAGTGCCTTAAAATCAAGCACCGTCTTGTCCGCCATCGAAAGGATGTCCTCCGCCCGCTCCCGCAAAAGCTCCCCCGCCGGAGTGAGCCGGATAGCATAATTCGTGCGCTCGAACAGCTTTTCACCAAGCTCGTATTCCAAATCCTTGATTTGCCGGCTCATCGTCGGCTGCGTGACATTCAGATTTTCCGCCGCCTTAGTGATGTTCCCCAGCCGCGCCGCCTCAAGAAAATATTTCAATACACGAAGTTCCATGGAAATAGAGTAACACGAAAAGCCGCACCTGTCATTCCTAAAAAGCATAACTAGTCATAGAAACAAAATATTGGTAATATCCGCATTTCTCCGTTATATTCGAACCATAAGGAGTAACACCTATGAAACTCTCAAAATCACTTTTAATCGGAAGTATCGCACTGGTATTCAGTGCGACGGCATGCACAAGCACGAAAGGAGCAGATATGGCAGATTCAACAGCGGCAAAAATCGAAAAAAATGAGCATTACACATTTGAACTTGCAGAGAATGTGACACGCACAAAGGTCACGTTCAGAAACCACTTCGGCATTGAACTGGTTGGCGACCTCTATGTGCCGAAAAATGTGGCTGCGACGGGGAATGCGGCTCTTGCGGTGAGCGGTCCGTTTGGCGCTGTCAAAGAGCAGTCGTCGGGATTTTATGCGAATCAGATGGCTTCGCGCGGATTCATTGCGCTCGCGTTTGATCCGTCGTATACGGGCGAGTCCGGCGGAGAGCCGCGCTTTATGAACAGTCCCGACATCAACACCGAAGACTTTATGGCGGCGGTGGATTATCTTTCGACGCGCGAAAACATTGATCCGGAGAAAATCGGTCTCATCGGAATCTGCGGTTGGGGCGGCATGGCGTTGAACGCGGCGGCAATCGATACACGGGTAAAGGCGACTGTTGCAAGCACGATGTATGATTTGAGCCGTACCGCTGCAAACGGATATTTTGATGCTGACAACAACGAGGAAGCACGCTACAAAATGAGAAAGTCTTTCAGCGACCTTCGTACACAGGAATTCAAAAACGGCACTTTCTCTCGGACTGGCGGCGTAATCGATCCGATTCCTGATGACGCGCCGTATTTCTTGAAAGACTACCACGCCTACTACAAGACAGCGCGCGGCTATCACGAGCGTTCGCCGAACTCAAACGGCGGATGGGCTACCCAATCGCTTATTTCACTTTCAAACACAAAGCTGCTCGCGTATGCAGACGAAATCCGCAGTGCGGTCATGGTACTTCACGGCGAAAAAGCTCATTCACGCTACATGGGCGAAGATGCGTTCAAGCGGCTCACTGGCGACAACAAGGAGCTGGTGATTGTTCCGGGAGCAAGCCACACCGATTTGTATGACGGCGGCGAAAACAATGCGATTCCGTTTGACAAACTGGTTGATTTCTTCGGAAAATACTTGAAGTAAAACCGGAAGCCTGCCCCGGCGCGAATCTAGTGAACATCGGGGGGCTCCTGCACGAGCGCTAACGCGGAGTTTATAAAGGAATATGTATGAAAAAGCTGATTCTTTTGCTTGGAGCGGTTTTCTGCCTGTCTGCTGCCTGTGCAAATAGTCCGGCAGACGCGGGCGGCACGGAAAAATCCAGCACGGCTAAATCGGGGGGCGGTATGAACATTTCGATTACAATCACAAACGACGCGGGAGAAACGCACACGCTTGCAGCCACGCTTTCGGACAACAGATCTGCCGACGCATTCGCAGGGCTTTTGAAGAAAGGCTCAGTCACGGTAAAAATGCACGACTACGGAAGTTTTGAGAAGGTCGGCCCGCTCGGTACGACGCTTCCCCGCACCGACACTCAGATTACGACACAGGCGGGCGACATCATTTTGTATCAGGGAAACCAGATTACGATTTACTACGACACGAACAGCTGGAACTTTACGCGGCTCGGAAAGATAAGAGGCGTTTCGCAAAAGGAACTGAAAGCGGTGCTGGGGCCGGGAAGCGTGACGGCGGTGTTTTCGCCGGAGTAAGCGGATAACAGCGCTGGTACCCGCCGTCCAAAAGAATTTGTTTGTGCGTACAAAAAACAAATGTTATCCGTCGTACGCCTTTAGAATTCCGTTTTCGATTAACATCCCCCCATAATGGATGAGGACAAAATCTGCTGCGGCAGCCATTTCCGCATTGCGGCGGTGAGCGGCTCCTCTGCCGTAGCACTTCCAATCTGCCTTGTGAGTTTCTACGCCCACCCCGTTTGCACCAGCCCAAGCAGCTGCGAGCGTATCAACGCCCTTTGCGCCGCCTTCAATTACAGTGAGCTCTGAAAGATTTTTTAAGCAACCTATGTATAAAAAATACACCCTCGCAAATATCAGACCATCTCTTTTTTTATTCAGAGTTCTTTTTTCATCAATTTGTACAAGCATTTGTTAAAACGTAAAAAAACAGCTATATTGATTCATAAAAGAGGCATGATAAAAAGTACAAGGTATATTTAAGTACACAGTGTACTTTTTATCATGGGCATTAGTAAAGCCGGCAAGTGCTTTCCGCGCTATCCCTGGCGCGCGGCTGCCGCAGCGGCTTTATGGGGGTAATTATGCTGGCGGTTTTTGTAAATTGTGCAACTATTCTGATTGGTTCAATTATTGGCCTTCTGTTTGCAAAAAAAATATCACAGAAAGTAACAGATTCTATCCAGCTTGCGTGCGGTCTTGTTTCTTTTATTATGGGCGTGCAGATGTCGTTCAAATATCAGAATGTCGTTTATCTTGCGCTGGCCTTGATTCTGGGCGGAATCGTGGGAACGCTGCTTGATATTGACGGCAAGATTCTTGCGTTCGGAAAATTTCTGGAAAGAATCTTCCTGCGGAAAAACACCGGGGGCGATGCGAAAATTTCCCCTGTAGAAGAAGACTCCGCTCTCACCTTTGAAACCGGAAAACCTAAGAAGAATTTTGCTTACGCCTTTTTGAATGCCTCGGTACTGTTCTGTGTGGGCGCGATGGCGATTGTCGGAAGTTTTAAGGCCGGTATTGAGCACGATTACTCGATCATTTTTCTGAAGTCAATTCTCGACGGTTTTATTTCTATCGGTTTTGCTGTTGCGATGGGCGTTGGAACGGCGTTTTCGATTATTGCGATTTTTATCTATCAGGGAAGCCTCACGCTGCTTTCGGTTCTGATTGCGCCCTATGTAAGCGAGCAGATGATTGCAGAGCTGACCGGAAGCGGCGGTGCTCTGATTATTCTGATCGGTATAAACCTGATGGGGCTTAAAAAAGTAAAGACCGCAAATTACCTCCCTGCTGTCCTGTTCAGCGTGATTTTTGTGCTGCTTGATCCGCTGATTAAGAGCTTGAGTTTGTAGTACATCCTTATTTTGGATAAGCGAGGGTGCAGGGCGCAGATAAGCGCGGGGCGATGCGCCTGATGCCTTATTCCGCGCTCGCTATCTGTATGCCGTTCAGTTTTTCTTTTCCCCTACGACTCGTTCACCAGCTTGCCGGTCATGTGCTCAATCTCCAGCTCCAAACATTGGACGCGGTGAAGAGCATTGGCCAGCTCTTTTTCAAGATATTCCTCGTCGTCGGTGAATTTCTGAACCAGCTTCGTGCAGATTTTCCGGGTAAGTTTCGGATCGGTCACAAGGCGGATTTTTCCGAACACGATGACGCTGTTGATGTTCAGCGCCCACTCGCCCTCTTTACGGTAGCCGGAATCATACACGCAAAAACTTGCCTTGTCGTAATTCTTGATGGCATCGATTTTGTGCCCTTCTTTTGCGCCGTGGAAGTAAATTTTCCCGTCCTCTTCACTGTAAAGGTGCGAAAGCGGAAGTCCGTACGGATAGCCGTTGTCACCAAGGAGCGAGAGCACCCCGCGCTTTTCAGTCTTGAGAATTTTTTTGCACTCCTCGTCACTAATCTGCTGTTTAAATCTTCGCATTGGTCTGAACATATTTTCCCCCTACTTCTTATTGATAAAATAAAGTCCCACAAGGCAAATTACAACACCCAGAACTTTACTCCAGTTGATAGCTTCGTGATATCCAGCAAGACCGACAAAAATCAGTACGATTGCCAGAATGGCATTTGTCGTAACAGAAAGAGCGTTGCAACAGCATAGGTGATGGTCATACTTGCGTAGGTGTTCATTTGCTCAGGAATTCCCTTAGCGCAAATCTGATAAACTGTGTTGGATAAAATAATGATTAATAGCGGCCAGATGTAATTGAGCATAGGCTTCCCCCTAAAAAAAGATTGCCCATCTTCATGCCAATTTATTGGCCGACCTATCGATGTGGCTGAATGCTCTAGGAAACGTAGTTTCCGACGCATTCCTACCCGGTGGCAGATAAAAAATTATATTACAAAATCAAAGGCTTGTCATTCTGGGCGTTCGCCGTTCGCGCTTCGCGCTCACTTCCCGAGTTTTGTCCGCTTCGCTGCCAAAACTCGCGACGTCGGCGCTTCCAGACTCCACTACGTTCGGTGCTTCGCACGCGCTTCGCGCCCTTCCAGTGCCTAACGCATTTTACGAAAACAATTCCCTGTAAATCATTTCATCCTTTTCGCCGAACACATTGAACACAATTTTCATTGTGCTGTTTGTTTGACTGAGCCAGTCTTTTACCGTTTCAACGGCAATTTCAGCGGCTCTCTGATTCGGGAACATGAATACGCCGGTCGAGATGCAGCAGAACGCGATTGATTTTACGCCGTTTTCTTCGGCAAGGTTCAGGCAGGAAGTGTAACAGGAAGCAAGCAATTGTTCGTGCGTTTTTGTAAGCGGGCCTTGCACAATCGGACCGACAGTGTGAAGCACATACTTGCACGGAAGATTGAATGCTTTCGTGATTTTTGCCTTGCCGGTTTCTTCTTCGTGACCCTGTTTTCTCATGAGTTCGGCACACTCTGCGCGCAGCTGGATTCCTGCAAACGTATGGATGCAGTTGTCGATGCATGAGTGGCAGGGCTGCCAGCACCCCGTCATCCCGCTGTTCGCCGCGTTTACGATTGCGTCTACGCGCAAGGTTGTAATGTCACCACGCCAGAGATAAAGCTCTCCGTTTGCGTGCGATGCAAGTGGAGTTGTGTCTTCAAGTTCTGTGATTCCGCGTTTTGAGATTGCCTCCCACAAATAATCGTCCTGCACATGTAAGAATTCTTCACTTACCGGAAGCGGCTCCCGGACATTCATCAGAGAGCGTAGAAGATATTTTTGGTCATCTTCTGTTTGAGGTACAGCGACATCTTTATAGCGTGGATTTTCTTTGAGAAGGTAATTTATCAGAAAAAGTCGGCGTTCGGTTTGTGTCATATTTGCTCCTTTAACTCTTCCACCACTTCCCCAATGTCAGCATTCACGCAGATTGAGCGCATGGCAATTTCCTGTGGTGCGACGGCTTCCCCGAAATTGATGCATGCATAAGTTGCGTTCAGATTCTGGTGTGTCATCTGCCAGAACGGATATTTGATGATGCCCGGTGTGTTTCCGCCGACTCCGAGTTCCAGGAAAAGCACTTTCCCACCGCCCGCGGCTTTCCGGCTTGTAAGAAAATCCTCATAGCGTTCTGCCGCCTCGTACCAGCCTTCGTCCTGAACAAAGATGTCGTCGGCTCGAAGGTTCATGCTCATCGGTTTTCCGCATACAGGACAGCGTGGAATAAGCTCTCTTGGGACGATCAGTTTTGATTCCGCCGAGACAGAAAAATCCTCGTTCAGATTTTGCGCGGCAATCATCTTCCGTATGGTTTCTTCATTGTCGTAGGTTTTCTGATGGCACGGCTCAGAGCACTGGAAAAGTCCGTAATCGCCCTGC
>Ga0256405_10005351_pt1 | contig 22367 bp, 18 predicted proteins | sample RumenRJG_02DNA_FD_189096 | JGI IMG/M metagenome (GOLD analysis project Ga0256405, IMG submission 189096) | Bovine rumen microbial communities from Lethbridge, Alberta, Canada - RJG_02 | ecosystem: Host-associated > Mammals > Digestive system > Stomach > Rumen | place: Canada: Alberta... | reverse complement strand
CGCCGCAACATAACGCTCGCCTACGAACGCGGACGCCGCATGGACGCCTTCTGCGGCAAGGATCTCCGCTACCTGCTCAGCAAGTGCGAAGCCGGCTGCGAGCCGGTGGTCTATCAGAGTGCGATCTACATCTTCAGTCCCGACGGCACCTGCGTGACCCTGTATCCGCTGCCCCGCTGGTTCGGTGAACCCCGTCATTACGACGGGAAGCGCAAAGTGCGCGATGCCTACCGGTGGATGAAAAGGATGGAAATGAAGATGTCGCTGGTGGGAGAATTGACGTAAGATTTGACCCACCTGAAATGCATGCGGGTATCTGTTATGTTATTAGTATTCCAAAAGCGATATAATTAACATGTGGTAGATTAAAAAATAGTTTCGACTAGATAGAGGCGGATTATATGGATTCAAGAAGTATTCAGCGCGAGATCGATGGCCGAAATAATGAATTAAGAAATCTAAATGGCAGATTGAAATCTTTGAATTCTGATTTGACCAGATACAATAAGGATCTTGATCAGAAATTCAGGGATCTCAAAGCAGCGAACTACGAGACAAGGATCAAGCAGCTTCAGAATGATATTGAAAGCTGTAATAAGCGCATTTCCGCAAAACAAAAGGAAGTCGATCAGTGTCAGAAACAAATAGTCGAGTGCCAAAATAAGATCAATAAGCTGTCTACCGACCTGATGGCTGCGCTGCAGAGCGAAGCAGAAAAGAAGAGACGCGAAGAAGAGGAAAAGCTCAACCGTCAACAAGAGGACTTGCGTAATAAAGAGCGTCAGTTAGAGCTTGAACGCAGGAATAAAGAGCAAACACAGCGGGATGAGTATGAACGGAATCGTAAGGCACTAGAAAAGCAGCAAGCTGAAGCAGAAGAACGATTCAGGCGGCAACAGAAAGAGTTCGAGCGGAAACAAACAGAATCTTCCCGTGAGACTTATTATGAACCTCCTGTGTATGAGGAATTTGAGAGACGCCCGGGTTGTTTGGGTACGACTATAACGTCAGTGCTAATTGTCTTTGCTGCTATCGTAGTGATCTTTGTCGTTGCATCAATCCTTGGAAGATTCACAGGCAATGATAAGCCGGCTACTTCTCAACCTGCAAATACACCGGCTGAACCTTCTGTTAGTAATGATTCTGAAGAGATCTTAGGACAAGTAGTTGTCGTTATTGACGAACTGTTTGCTCGCAGTATGCCAAGTACAGAAGGCAATACTCCCAAAGAATTTGCCAAGATGGACGTCGTTTACAATGTTTATGAAATCTATACTGATGATCAGTATACTTGGTACCGGATCGGAGAAGACCAATGGATCGCAGATTATAACGGAGAATGGGTAAACTGGGTGGAAGTAGATTAGTAGATACGATGAGATGTGAGATGTTTGATAAGAACGCTTAAGATAGAAAGATTGTGTAAAGCCCGTTAGAGCGAAGCATTAAATGACCCGTCTGAATTCCATACAGACGGGTTTCTGTTATGCTGTTAAAAGTTATCTGTGTGTATAGTTTTTATGGTAAATAGTGAAGGGTTTAAATGAACAATACCTGATTTGATCGTACTTTATAACATTTCATCATTTAATAACAATATTTAAAATATTTAACTATATTGTGATGACCGATGTAATGGACAGTATGGGAAATATAATGATGATGATATAATAGAAGTATCGATACTTTAGTCTTGGAGTGATCATGGAGGCATAGAAATATCAATGCCAACTAATAAGAATTTAGACAAGAACACTGTCGCTTATTGGGAACAACAGATCCGAAATCAACGTACTTATAGTGAAGATTCTTCCGAAGCCCCTTCGTCTATTGATGAAAGAGATTTCTTAACAACAGACGAATTTGATTCTTCGGATGTTTTTCATATTCTTCTGATCTGAATTTGTCTCCTGCACATGTTGAAAGTGATAACTCTGGTGCAGTTATGGTTAATATGGATATTAAATTGGATGGCTGGAAGAACAGGTTACTTGACCTGGGTAAACGCAATCCAATGCTTAATTATAGAGATACGAAACGCGGAAATCTGCGCATCTTAAAGCCTGGTATCAATGAATTGTGGCAGCATATTGTCATTGATGAAAGACCATTAGAGTTTCCTATTGTCGAGCAGGAAACTATCGAGGACATTGACGCTGAAGGCGAAGATAATGAAAGCGCTGATGCGGAGAATGTTTTACGCTTCGAAGATGACTTTTCTACTCCGGGGCTAAAGACAAATAAGACTTTCCAGGAGCAGCAAAGGACTCTCCGCAATCTGCGGAACAAATCAAGAACATTCATGGAAGAACAAGGCATTAACGCCTTATATCTTTCCTTCGGTTTTTTACATTGGTCTGAAGCAGGACATTCCGATGTTTTTTATGATGCACCATTGATTCTGGTTCCCGTTACTATCACATGGGAATCGATAACGGCCCCTTTTGTTTTGAACCTGCATGACGATGAAATCGTTATAAATCCTACCCTGCAGTTCAAACTTGAAACAGAGTATGGAATTAAACTGCCGGAGTTTAACGAAGATGGCAGTATAGATCTGTATTTTTCCCGTGTAAGGGATACTGTGTCTGCAAATGGTTGGTCGGTGAAAAAAGAGACCGGTCTTGGGATGCTTTCATTCCTTAAGATCAATATGTATAACGATCTTGAACGGCATAGAGACGTTATCGTAAATAATCCGATTATCCGAGCTATCGCCGGCGATTCGACGACTATCTCCCATGACATCAGTCAATATGACGGATACGATCACGACTCCGTAAAACCAAGTCAGGTATTCCAAATCGTCGATGCTGACTCCAGCCAGCAAGATGCTATTTTATGTGCAAAGAAGGGTGTCAGTTTTGTTCTGCAAGGACCTCCGGGGACAGGTAAGAGCCAGACGATTACAAATATCATTGCAGAATGCCTTGCTGACGGCAAAAAAGTGCTGTTTGTCGCTGAAAAGATGGCAGCGTTGGACGTCGTTTATCGCAGGCTTTCTGATGCTTGGCTGGGTGACTTCTGTCTTATCCTTCACAGCCATAAGGCAAATAAGAAAGATACATTAAAGCAGCTTGGCGATGTTCTGAAATTGGCATCAAAGAAAGCGACTATCAGTCGTGACCTTGACCAACAACTGTCCAGGCTTTCTTCGGATCGTAAGGCTTTAAACGAATATGCCAAAGAAGTGTATGAAACTATTGAACCTCTTGGCATTACGATCTATGAAGCAAATGGCCGGATAGCAGAGCTTCAGGATATTCCTGAAGTCATATTCTCTATTCCTGATATAAAGAAAACCACTCCTGAAAAGCTTGAAGAGTACCTTGCTGCGATACGGCAATATGCTATTGTTCTTGAACAAATGAACAATAATATCGACTGTAATCCCTGGAAAGGGGCTTCTGTTGAATATGTTACGAACGAGCTTCGTCATGATATTAATGCTGATGCACCTAAATTCCTTGAATCCATACAGGTCCTTACAGATAAAGTTGATGAATTTAGCAAGGAACTTTCCATCAAGATCGACTCTTCTCATGCTGGTATAAGAGACGCGGTTCAATTGCTCTCAGTTGCTGCAGAAAGTCCTAAGGTCCCTCAGCATTGGCTTGATGATTATTCTAATCTGCTGAGTCTGCGTAATGACATAGACGAACATGCAAGTGCACAACGGTCAATTCTACAAAATGTTGAGAGTCTTGGAGAACTTAGCAATAAGATTCAAGGACTTGATTCAAATACAGTCTACACTTGCGACCCCGACTCTTTTGCCACTTCTGACGGGGTGAAGGAGTATTTTGAAAGTGTCAGAAATGCTTATGATTCTGATGAATGCTATAAGATCTGGGCTGCATCGGATGATCAGCAGGCAATCAAGGAGGCATGCGCAGAAGCATTAACTCAGTTCCAAGAACTCAACTCCATTAACGAAAGTATCTCTTCTACCTACGAGAAGGATATCTTTACGATCGATTACAACTCGATATACCTTCAGTTCAAAACGGAATGCGCATCAGCCTTAAAAATCTTTAACGGACAATATAGAGCCCATAAAAAGCTGTTTACTGGGCTTCTGCTTGGCGTAGGGAAAAAGATTGGCGATAACGAGATCATTGATGTGTTAATGAAACTTCGTCGTCGGGAGGAGTTAAATGATTGGGTCACAGCAAATGAAACACATCTCAAAAATCTCTTAGGGCCGCTTTACAAAGGAATTACGACTGACTTTTCTGTTGTAGAAACACGTTTGAATGCCTTTGATTGCATTAAAGAATATATCGCAGATTTAGAACAATATCGGAATCGTCTCGGGAAATACGAAGAAAATTATACTGTTCTGCAGCGTGACTATGGCGATAGGTTTGCCGGCTTAAGTACAAATTGGTCCGACATCCAGAATGCATTAGATTGGGCAGAGGAGTTCACCAAAGCACTTCAGAAATATCCTTATTCTGATCGTCGTTTTATTAAAGAATCCTGCGAAGCGTCGAACGCTGAGTCCTGCAGAAATGCTATTGCTGCACTTGATTCTTACGTAGATTCCATCAAGCCTCAGTATGATTGGTTTATTGGGCTATTTGATGATAGCCGTGATTTTGACAATATTACAATGCCTGCTCTGTATGATCATGTTAAAGCATGCACAGAACAGTTTTCTTCTTTGGAGGAATGGATCGATCTGCGGAACCATCAACGAGAGTGTAATGCTCTGGGGCTGAATGATTTTGTCGTTCAGACCGATGAGAAGAATATTCCCGGCAGACAATTAGAGGATGTATTCCTGAAGAGATTCTATCGTTTGTGGCTTGATAAGGTCCTTCCAGAGTATCCTGCTGTAGCAAACTTCAGGAGAAAGGCACAAGAACAAACGCTGGATGAGTTTAAATATCTTGATAAGATCCAATTCGAGATCGCAAAGGCAAAGATCCGAGCAAAGTTGATAGACAGGTTGCCTTCTGTAAATCATTTTACAAGCGGAGTAGACGAGATCAGTATTCTGCGTCGTGAGCTAGGGAAGCAGCGCAGGATAATGCCTATCAGAAAGCTTTTCCGGGAGATTCCAAACCTCATCATGACATTAAAGCCGTGCCTTATGATGTCTCCGCTTTCTGTAAGCTTATTCCTTGAATCTGATTGCTTTAATTTTGATACCGTCATCTTCGATGAGGCATCCCAGGTCTATACGGAGAGCGCTGTAGGAGCAATCTTACGTGGTAAGCAAGTCATTATTGCAGGCGATAGTCACCAGCTTCCGCCTACGAGTTTCTTTATGGCAGGCTCAGGCGAAAATGATTATGATCTGCTTGATGAAGACGGATATGTTGATGACAGTTCTTCCTTCGAATCTGTGTTGGACGAAGCTGCGTTGTTGCCGGAAAGAACTCTGCTCTGGCATTACAGGAGTCGTCATGAACATCTGATTGCATATTCAAATGCTAAGATCTACAGAAACGAACTTGTCACATTCCCATCGAATATCGATAAGGCCCCGGATCTTGGCGTGGAATATGTTTATGTTAAAGACGGCATATTCGAGCGCGGTGGGAAACGTTGCAACATTAAGGAAGCTGAGAAGATAGCAGAACTCGTGTTCGACCACTTCAGACGATTCCCGAAGAGATCCCTTGGTGTTATCGCATTCGGTGAAGCACAGGCAAATGCGATCGATGCTGCGATTCGCAAGAGACGTCTGACAAATCAGGACTTTGAATCCTTCTTTACCGAGGAAGGATATGAGCCGTTCTTCGTTAAGAGCCTTGAAAACGTTCAGGGTGATGAGCGTGATACGATCATCTTCAGTATCGGTTATGCAAAAGACGCACAGGGAAGAATGTCTATGAACTTCGGTCCTTTAAATACTGCCGGAGGTGAAAGACGTTTAAATGTTGCTATAACCCGTGCTAAGTATAACGTCAAACTGGTTGGATCTATCCTTCCTACAGATATCGATCTTAATAGAACTGCTGCAGAAGGTCCTAAGCTTCTCCGTGGTTATATCGAATTTGCAATTCATGGTCCAAGCGTTCTTGGAAGCGAAACAACTGAAAGTGAAATTGTTTCTTTGGATTCGCCCTTTGAAGAATCTGTTTATAGGTTCCTTGAAGATAAAAACTATCAAATCGCAACACAGGTTGGTTGCTCTGGATACCGGATCGATATGGCAATCAAGCATCCGACCTTAAGCGGACGCTATGTGATCGGTATTGAATGCGATGGTGCTTCGTATCATTCTGCACGTACTGCAAGAGAAAGAGATCGTCTCAGACAGGACGTTTTGGAAAGCATGGGTTGGAAGATCTATCGCATCTGGTCTACTGACTGGATCAAGGATCCTATTACAGAAGGTCAGAAGTTGGTAGAAGCAATCGATGCAGCCATTAACGGTTATGTGGACAATGACGTTCAGGCTTTACATACAGAGCAGGAGACGGTAGAACAAACTGATTACATTGTTGAAGAAGATAAGCCGGAAGATACCAATGTCGATAATCCTTATGGATTCGCGGATTATGTCGAGGCGAATCTTCGCGATTACGATTCCAGATTCAATGTTGTAAGCCCTAAGATAAATGCCATATTGAATGTGGTGTATCAAGAATATCCAGTTCATTTTGAGCGAATCTGTCAGTTAGTGGCTCCAATGTGTGGAAAAGAAAGAGTCTCTTCTGTCGTTAGGAATGACGTGAAAATGATTCTTGATTCCATGCAATCTCGTGTAAGAGAACAAAACAATTATTATTGGCCGAAAGATGTAACAGAGGTTCCTGTACGTGTCTCGGGACCAAGATCAATTCAACATATTAGCAAGGACGAACTTTCCGAGGGAATGAAATTGGTCTTAACTCAGTGCATTGGTGTTGGAAAGGATCAATTAATCAACGAAACTGTTCGAGCATTTGGCTTTACTCGCAAAGGTTCCAATATTACTGAGGCTATGAATATCGCATATAATCGTCTGAAGAGAACCGGTGCGATTGTAGAGTATGCGGATAAGGTCTTTACTGCAGATAATGTTCCGAACTACGCAGGGCAGGACGTTGAATATGTATCAGATAAACATGCAGAAACTGATGATACCCCCACGATAATATATGACCCGGATTTGATTATAAAGGGTTCAAGAGTCCATCATAAAAAGCATGGTTATGGCACAGTTTCTTATATTAAAGACGGTATTATCAAAGTCTCTTTGGATGACGGTGATGATAAGAAGTATCAGTTTCCTAGTGCCGTTAATCTAATGCTTTTGGGATATGTAAAACCTTCTTCTAAAGCGCCTGTAGTAGTAGATAAAACACAGAACCGTGTTTTAGAAAGACGGTGCGAAAACTGCGACGCCTTTGTTCGGGGTGATTGTGGTGGTGTAAGAAATCCGTTGACTTGTACGGATTACAAACAGAAGCTGACAGTTCATTAACGGAGCTATATTCAAAATTTTGATGATACAGAGATGTATGGATAATTCAACCTTGACCTTTGAAGGAAAAATCATTCTCCATAGACCAAAGCAACTTTTTTATAGAACTGTATTAAAAGTAACTGCAGCAGGTAAAGAACTGTCTGTTCCTGAAAATCATACTGCCATTCTTCGTGTAAAGAAAGAAGGTGACTACCCCGTCAAACTTGTATGGGAAAACGGAACAAAAACGCAGAACTATAATTTCAATGTTAATAGAGACAATCCTATTCAGTACTATGAGGTGAGGCTAAAGAAAGATGTGGCTGGACTCTATCGAGTTGCAGTTCCGAGTAAGTATATGCCAGCCGAAAAGCCCACTGATAACACAGAATCGCAGACCACACATGCGCAGTATTATCAAAGAGAGCTCCCCAAAGAGCCTAAACGTCCGGCACAACAGCATAATCATGTGTGGCTGATTGATGCTGCTGATACAATGAGCGGCTCAGATTTCGAACAGTTTTGTGCAAGTTTGCTTCGTCGTAATGGCTTTACAAAGATTGAAGTTACTGCCGGTAGTGGAGATCATGGCGCCGACATCTTAGCAACAAGAGACGGATTAAAATACGCTTTCCAATGCAAAAGGGCAAATAGTAGTATCGGAAATAAGGCGGTACAAGAAGTCTTTCGGGCAAGGCGTTTTATAGTACAGATATCGCTGTCGTAATCACAAACAACCACTTTACAAAGCAAGCTGTAAGTGATGCATCGAGAATTGGCGTAGAATTATGGGATAGAGAGACTCTAAAAGAGCTGCTGCGGAATATGAACACATTTTATCAATGAAGCTTTAAAATGGGAGAGGGATATCCGTTTCGTAAAGCAGACCATCATCTAGGTTGATGCGAGAGGTTCTTATGGACGAGATAACATTTGAAGGCAGAATCTATCAGCGTCGGAATGGTAGAACATGGACGTACAATAACGAAGTTGTTCCTGAAACTTTGCAACGAACACTGAACAATGCTTGGGCAAATCTGAAAGATTGGACCTCATGGACAAATATTAAACTGATTGAAGAGGCTAAGAATTGCAAAGAATCAGGTGATATGTTCACTGCAATACGATATCTTGAAACTGTCAGGGCCCGGGATCCACTAAGCTCAGACACAAGAGGAATGTTGGCTATATTGTCATCTTGCTACAGAGATGAACGAATTAATCATCCTGAGAATAGTATTGAATTGTATATCTTCTACAAACAATATGGAAATCGTTTTTTGACCCCTGCGTTTCTTACATCTGTAGGTGCTGCATATTTAGACAAGGGGGATCTATATACTGCGCGTAAATTGGCAGATCATGCGTATGCGATGAACCGTGGCACTCCAGATATAAGTTTGACTGCTTTGTATCAGAGATTACGCGCAGCAGGAATGTAGTGGTGAAGAAACGGTTATAACATATAAAAAGAGGTGATTCAAATGCTCACACTTGATTTGCTTGCTTTTGCACTCGGTGCAAATGTGTTTATCACAATTTTGGGAATCATTGGAATTGTATTGGCTAAGCAAGGAACGAATAGAGGTTGGATTCCTTATGGAATTGGTCTCGCAATTCAAATAATTAGAGATTTTCTATATTCTTCTGCTGACAGCTTAGTCTTTGGTACAATGCTTGTAATAACTGTGCTGCTTGCTATTGCCGAAGGCGTCCTGATTAATCGGAAAACAAAACGAGGAACATTAAAACCAGAAACCACCCCTACTGTAAACGAACGAAAGGCTGTTACAAAAAACAATAAGGCTGAAGGGAGCCTTCAACACGATGAAATTGCTGTGGATTCGAAGACAAAGGAAACAAAAGAAAGAACGGATACAAATTTAGATAATGAACCAAGGGTCTCATTCGTCAACAGTAAAGGTGTAATGGTATTTATGCCGCTTAGCAAAGCTGCTGAATATCAAGAAAGAGAGAGAGCGGAAAATCTCAAGAGCAATTCTGGCCGCGCTGATAAAGAAGCCATATACACAGAAAGTGAGCCTGAAAAATCTATTCGAGAGCCAGGGCATGAGTGGAAATGTGCATCTTGTGGCAAATATAACTTAATAAAGCATCAATACTGCGTAAACTGCGGAACAAATAGATACTTATTTACAGGCGCAAAAGAACAGGCCCCAGAGAAAGAAGATAATCTATTTGAAGTCGAAAAATCCACTTTATCTTTTGATCAAATCAGTCAGAATATGGCGGGAAAAAGTCTGGAATCAAAAGTTTCTAGACATGGTGAAGCTCAAGTTCAAATGGAAAAGAAGGAATATATTTTTTGTAAAAACTGTGGGAAGAAGATACCAGTTGACAGCAAGTTCTGCACTTGGTGCGGAACACAATTAACCTTCATAAAGCAGGAGTAATTTGTTCAAAGGGGAATATATTAAATGACATCTTCAATTGGACTCATTTCTATAGTTGGTTTCGTTGCGACATTTTTTTTAATAATAGTTTGTTTGGCCTATCTGATTACAAAAAGGAAGTTCAAACACAGATTCGCGTTCCTGGCAATCAGTATACTTACAGTCATATTCTTGCTTGTATGTTTGTTGCTATTAGATTTGCCCAAAGGAATTCCCTCAGGTGGATATGAAGTCCCGGGGACGATTTCGATAACAGGTTATGCCATAACGAACCAATCGATTAACTTACATGCGATATATGAAGCTGATAATCAGCGCTTCTTACTTACAGGTTTTGATGGACTTCCTAATTTCAAGTTGGCAAAATATACTTATTTCCGTGGAGAGGAGTCGTTTATCGTTTCTACGAGGTATACGTATTCAGCTGATAATATATCTGCCACTATAAAAACACCCGCATTAAACACTAAAGTACTCGGAGTTAGCTATTTGGATAGATGGTATGCTATATCAAATCAAGCAAATGCATTTTACATTGCTTGGGCAGTAATGTGCGGTTTAGCAATGGTTTTGTCACTTATTTTGACAAAAAAGGGGAATAAGACGACCATAGAGGCTGTTTCAACCACTAAAATGACGATGCCAGTAGCACCCACATCAATATCAAAAATAGAGCGTATTTGTCCAAACTGCGGAGAAAAGATTGGACCAGAAGATAACTACTGCGGGAACTGCGGGCTAAAACTTAAAAAGTCATATACACATTAATTCTTTTATCCTGACTGGGATTGCCGGTATGCACTCGATTCAAATCCCTTTTTACATCATTATTGAGACTACAAAGCTCATCTCTAGGGATGAGCTTTTTTATAACATTCCATCATTAAAAAACAGCAAGAAATTTTCCCCACATGATATAATTATAATATAGTGAGTTGGTTGATATTTCTTGATGATTTTTCATATAATAACATTAGAAAACATTAAATAATTTACTGTCCGCGGACAGTCAGTTTAGAAAAATGGGAGAAACTTAAATGGCAGATAAGATCCAGGAAAGAGATGAACTTCATAAGGCGATATGGGGTATTGCAGATAACCTCAGAGGAAGCGTAGATGGCTGGGACTTCAAGGCTTATGTACTGGGAACCATGTTCTACCGCTATGTTTCGGAGAACATTACGGCTTACATCAATGAGGGTGAGTGGGCAGCCGGAAACAAGGATTTCGACTACACGAAGATGACCGATGAACAGGCAGAGATGGCGAGAGAAGGTCTTGTCGAAGAACGCGGCTTCTTCATCCTTCCGAGCGAACTGTTCTGTAATGTCCACGCAAAAGCCAACCAGGATAAGCAGTGGGCGTCTGAGCACCTGAACGAAGCTATCGAGAAGATCTTCAACAACATCGAAAGCTCCTCCAAGGGCACGGAAGCAGAAAAGTGCTTTGAAGGCCTGTTCGACGACTTCGACGTTAACAGCAATAAGCTGGGTGCAACAGTCGCTAAGAGAAATTCGAACCTGGTGGCACTGCTCAACGGCATCGAGGGAATGAAACTCGGTGACGTAAGAGATCATAACAATGATGCATTCGGTGACGCATACGAATACCTGATGGGCATGTATGCTCAGAATGCAGGGAAGTCCGGCGGAGAATACTTCACTCCTGCCGAAGTTTCTGTCCTTCTGACGAAGTTGGCTACGGTCGGCAAAACTCAGGTGAACAAAGTATATGACCCTGCCTGTGGCTCCGGATCTTTGTTGTTGAAGAGTCAGAAGCTCCTCGGTGAAGAAGGTGTAAGACTTGGTTACTTCGGCCAGGAACTGAATATCACCACCTACAACCTTTGCCGTATCAACATGTTCCTGCACGGAGTTCCGTTCAACAAGTTCGATATCGCATGTGACGATACCCTTCTGAACCCGCTGCATTGGGATGAAGAACCTTTCGAGGTGATCGTTTCGAATCCTCCGTATTCTGTTGGCTGGCCCGGCGATGACGATGCAACTCTGATCAACGATCCCCGTTTCGCTCCAGCAGGCGTGCTTGCGCCTAAGAGTAAGGCAGACTTTGCGTTTATAATGCACTCTCTGTCTTGGCTTGCTCCGAGCGGTGTGGCTGCTATCGTATGCTTCCCCGGCATCATGTACAGAGGTGGTGCGGAGCAGAAGATCCGGAAGTACCTCATCGACAACAACTATGTTGATTGCGTGATCCAGCTCCCGGGGAACCTGTTTTATGGAACTACTATAGCAACTGACATTATGGTCCTTCGTAGGGGCAAGACTGACAACGGCGTTCTCTTCATCGACGCCAGCAAAGAATGCGTCAAGGTCACCAATAACAACAAGTTAACCGATGAAAACATCGAAACCATCGTAAAAATCTTTACAGAACGCAAAGATGTCCAGTACAAGGCAAAGCTTGCAAGCTACGACGAGATCAAGGAAGAAAAGTATAACCTTTCCGTCTCCACTTATGTTGAAGCCGAGGATACCAGAGAGAAGATCGATATCGTAAAGCTGAATGCCGAAATCAAGGAGATCGTAGCGAGAGAGCAAGCGCTCCGCAATGAGATTGACAAGATTATCGCAGAGATCGAAGGATAAGTCATGAGAAGACTCGAAGAACTGATTGAAAAACTCTGTCCGGATGGGGTGGACTTTTCTCCAATTAAAGATATATGTTCAATTACAAGAGGCAGAGTTATGTCTAAGGATTATATCGCTGCAAATGCAGGGAATTATCCTGTTTATTCATCTCAGACTAATAATAACGGGGAATTTGGGCGCATTTCGACATTTGATTTCAATGGGAATTTTGTGACTTGGACAACTGATGGCGCTAATGCGGGAACGATTTTTTATCGAGAAGGTAAGTTTAGTATTACAAATGTATGTGGCCTGCTTAAAGCCGACAACAGTAAGATCCTAACCAAATATTTGTATTATGCATTAAGCGTGACAGCCCGTTCCTACGTAAATGAAGGAATGGGAAATCCAAAATTGATGAGTAACGTGATGGCTGAGATCATAATTCCTGTACCTCCTTTAGAAGTGCAAAGTGAAATTGTCCGTATTCTGGATAATTTCACGGAGCTTACGGCGGAGCTTACGGCGGAGCTTACGGCAAGAAAACAGCAATATGAGTATTATAGAGATGGCTTATTCATAATGGATGAGGAAGATTCTCCAAAAGTGAAGTTGAATACTGTCGCTGATATTTATGATGGAACGCATCAAACGCCAGATTATAAAACAGATGGGGTACCATTTATTAGTGTTGAAAACATCAATAACATTTACGGGTCAAAAAAATTTATTTCAAAAGAGGCTTTTGCGAAATATAAGATTAAGCCGCAGATAGATGATGTTTTTATGACTAGGATTGGATCGATAGGTAAATGTGCAGTTTTCGATCATGACGCTGATATCGCTTACTATGTTTCTCTCGCATTGATAAGGCCTAAAAAGAACCTTGTTCGAGGTAGATATCTGAAATATGTCATAGAAAGTGGTCTTGGTGCGAGAGAATTGCACAAAAGAACCCTGGTTAATGCAGTCCCTATAAAAGTTAATAAGGACGATATAGGGAAGATTGAGATTCCGCTTCCAAGTCTTGCAAAGCAAGATGAAATAATCAGAATCATGGACAAATTCGATACTCTCTGTAACGATCTCTCCTCTGGTCTCCCTGCAGAAATCGAAGCTCGCCAGCAGCAGTATGAGTATTATCGAGATAAACTGCTGGCTTTCAAGAGAAGGTCAGCATGAGAATAGAACATAAGAGGTGGCTTAAATAATGAGCAAACTCGAACAAATTATACAAGAACTCTGCCCGGATGGGGTGGAATACAAGCCTATAAAAGAAGTCTATATGCGACTTAAGGGAACTCCGATTACCGCAGGAAAAATGAAAGAAATTTCAGATCCTAATGGTGCAATTAAGATTTTTGCAGGAGGGAAAACTGTTATTACTGCAAATGAGCCTGATATACCCAATGCAAATATTACAAGAGTCCCAGCTGTATTAGTGCAATCTCGCGGAGTAATCGATTTTGTCTATTACGAGGAGCCCTTTACATTCAAAAATGAAATGTGGGCATATTCGCACCATGAGCGCATATCTGTCAAATTTCTTTATTATGTTTTGAAGAATAATGCCGAACATTTTAGAGATGCAGCATCCGGAATGGGATCACTGCCGCAAATTTCACTTCCAGTAACAGAGGACTTTACAATTCCTGTACCTCCTTTAGAGGTGCAGAGTGAAATTGTCCGTATTCTGGACAATTTCACGGAGCTTACAGCGGAGCTTACAGCGGAGCTTACAGCAAGAAAACTGCAGTATGAGTATTATCGTCAACATCTTCTCTCAAAAGAAGATGTAAACTGGCTTCCTTTATCTAAAATAGCGGATGTATTTCGAGGAAATTACATAACACAAAAGAGCTCTACGCCTGGTGATATTCCTGTTGTTTTAGGAGGGCAAGAACCTGCTTATTATATAGATAAAGCGAATCATACTGGAGAGGTAGTTGCTGTTGCTCGTAGTGGCGCTTCTGCTGGATTTGTATCATATTGGAATGAGCCTATTTATATAACGGATGGATTTGGATTTGAAGCAAAAGAGGATGTTGCACTCCCAAAGTACCTTTTCTATGTCCTAAAAATGAAAGAGAAAGCTCTGAATTCAATGAAAAGAGGTGCCGGAGTTCCTCATGTCAGTGGAGAAACTTTGCGTAATGTTGAGTTACCGATTCCATCACTTGAAGAGCAACGTATGATTGTCGATACTCTTGACAACTTCGACAACCTTTGCACAAGTCTTTCATCTGGTCTTCCTGCAGAGATTGGGGCTCGTCAGAAGCAGTACGAGTACTACAGAGATAAGCTGCTAACTTTTAAGAGAAAAGAGGCATGATGGGGTATCTCTTAATCTTTCTTATCATCTTGGCCACTGGAGGATGGCAGGTGGCAGGCCCGAAACTTAAAACAGTAGCCTTTGGTGTATGGGATGTACTGAAATGGATGGTGGATATGATTATCCACTTCCCAGACTTGGTCGGAGTAACGGATGCTATATATTCCAGGATTTTACACTTGATTGTTATAGGTGTGTTAACACTTTTGGGCGTAGGTTTAACAGCAAGAACAAGACATAAAGTTTTGGGGCTATGTGTCAGTGTAATTGGCATTTTCTCTCTTTTGAATACACTTGCAGGATAGTTGCGGAGGTTTTAGATGAAACTTGGCAAGATCGAAGAAGTCGATATCAGAAAGGTTTGGGCGCACGAGCAATATGACTTTTCTAAATGGCTTGCACAGGAAGGGAATATCACGGAACTTGGGAATACACTGAACCTTTCCCTTACAGACATTGAAACGGAGAAGTTTGTTGGAAGCTATCGGTGTGACATCATTTGTAAGGATGAACTTACCGGCAAGGTTGTTCTTATCGAAAATCAGCTGGAACAGACGAATCACGATCATCTTGGGAAAATCATTACTTATGCTTCCGGCTTGGATGCAAGCGTTGTCGTCTGGATCGTTGCAGATGCCAGGGAAGAACATGCTAGTGCTATCGAGTGGCTCAATAAGCACACGGATGACGACCTTGCTTTCTTCCTGATCGAGATCCATGCATATAAGATCGGCGACTCCGACCCGGCACCTATGTTCAAGATCATCGAGCAACCCAACGATTTCGTAAAGGCCGTGCGGAACATTGCAAACAAGGGCGACCTTAGCAAGGCGGAAGAGAAACGTCTTGAATTTTGGACCTTATTCAATGAGGCTCTTGATAAAAAGGGACGTCCATTCAACAAGCATAAAGCTACAACAGACCATTGGTATACGGTTGCAGTCGGTTCTTCTCAGTGCCATATTTCTATCGACTTGGTAAATAAAGATCATAAGATCCGTGTCGGGCTTTGGATCCACGATAACAAGGAGTTCTTCGATGGACTAATTGCGCATAAAGACGAAATCGAATCGGTAGCAGGTTTCCCACTTGATTGGGATAGGTTGGAAGGGAAAAAGGCTTCCATCATTTGTGCAGATTTTCCCGGATTAGACTTCAATAAACCAGCAAATTATCCGCAGTTGATAGATAAGGCAATTGATATGGTGTTAGCTGAGAAGGAAGCCTTTGCACCATACATAAAATAAATCACAGGAGGTAGGGCTATGGCTTCTACTTACAATATCATCACCTCTTCAGACGAGGCGACCGTCGTAGCGGAATATATATCACCCTACGGCAGAGAGATCGCTTATCAGTCTGAAGCGGATCTGGAGGATCTGTTTATCAAGATCCTCTGTGAACAGGGCTATAAGCGCCTGGACATACATACGGAAAAAAACTTGATCGACAACCTTCGTCTTCAGATGGAAAGGCTGAATAAGGTCAAGTTTTCGGATGCGGAATGGAAGCGCTTCTTCGAAAACCATATCTGCAAGGCAAACGAAGGCATCGTCGAAAAGACCCGCAGGATCCAGGAAGACTATGTCCAGTCCTTCGTGTTCGATGAAGGCGGCACGAAGAACCTGAAGCTGATCGACAAGACCAACGTTCATAACAACGAACTTCAGGTGATCAATCAGTACACTCCCGAGGGAGGAAACTACGATAACCGCTATGATGTTACGATCCTCGTAAATGGTCTTCCTCTCGTACATGTAGAGCTGAAGAGGCGTGGCGTCAACATCAAGGAAGCTTTCAACCAGATCGACCGTTATCAGCGTGACTCCTTCTGGGCGGATTCCGGACTGTTCGAATACATCCAGATTTTCGTGATCTCCAACGGAACCTTCACCAAGTATTATTCCAATACGACCCGTATCAGTGCGATCGAGGAACGTAAGAGCGGAAAGAAGAAGATGCAGAAGACGAGCAACTCCTTCGAGTTCACTTCCTATTGGGCAGATGCGAACAACAGAGTTATTCCTGACCTTGTGGACTTCTCCCGCACCTTCTTCGCTAAACATACGCTGCTGAATATCCTCACCAAGTACTGCGTGTTTACGTCTGAAGAGCTGCTGCTGGTCATGCGGCCCTATCAGATCACGGCGACTGAACGGATCATCAACCGCATCGAAATCGCAAACAACTATAAGCTGGCAGGCAGCGTGGAAGCCGGCGGCTACATCTGGCATACGACAGGCTCCGGCAAGACACTCACGTCCTTTAAGACAGCTCAGCTTGCTTCCAGCCTTCCTTTCATCGACAAAGTCATCTTCGTCGTAGACAGGAAAGACCTGGACTATCAGACCATGCGCGAGTATGACCGCTTCGAAAAAGGAGCAGCCAACGGCAACCGTAGCACGGCAGTCCTTCAGCGGCAGCTGGAAGATAGAGACAAGAGCGGCAACCCGAAAGAGTTCCGCATCATCGTAACCACGATCCAGAAACTCGATATCTTCATCAAGAAGAATCCGAAGCACCCGGTGTTCAGCAAAAACGTCGTTCTGATCTTTGATGAGTGTCACCGCTCCCAGTTCGGCGAGATGCATGCCAGGGTCACGAAGAATTTCAAGAAGTATTTCCTCTTCGGATTTACCGGAACACCTATCTTCGCAGTCAATGCGCAGAAGCGTGGAAACCCTGAAACGTTAACGACGGAACAGCTTTTCGGAAAGCGTCTTCACACCTATACGATCGTGGATGCGATCAACGATGGAAACGTGCTCCCGTTCCGTATCGACTACATCGATACCATAAAGCTGCCGGAGAATATCACAGACAAGAAAGTGGCGGCGATTGACCGGGAAAACGCGCTTCTTGCCCCACAGCGCATCTCTGAGATCGTCGGGTATATTCTGGAACACTTCGACCAGAAGACAAAGCGGATGATGGGGTCCTACACGTTCTCCAGATTCGCAAACGTCGAAGAGCTCGCGAAAGGCCGGTCCGAAGAGATCAAGAAGAAAGCAAGGCTTTCCGGATTCAACTCGATCCTTGCTGTATCCTCCATCAAGGCAGCAAAACTCTATTACGAAGAACTGAAGAAGCAGCTGGCAGAACACCCCGAAAAGGGTCTGAAGGTGGCGCTGATCTACAGCTACGGCGTTAATGATGATGACCCGGACGGCTTTATCGATGATGAGGACAACGAAAGTACGGACGCTCTGAGCGCTCCCGACAGAGACTTCTTGGAAGATGCCATTACGGACTACAACATGATGTTCCACACCATGTACGATACATCCGCGGACAAGTTCCAGAGCTACTACAAAGACCTGTCCCTTCGCATGAAGAACAAGGAGATCGACATCCTGGTCGTCGTGAACATGTTCCTGACCGGCTTCGATGCTACGACGCTGAATACACTGTGGGTGGATAAGAATCTGAAACAGCACGGACTGATCCAGGCGTTCTCCAGAACGAACCGTATCCTTAACTCCATCAAGACCTTCGGCAACATCGTATGCTTCCGCGATCTTCAGAAGGAGACCGACGACGCTATCGCTCTGTTCGGTGATAAGGATGCATCCGGCATTGTCCTTCTGAAGTCCTATGATGACTACTATTACGGCTATGACGATGGTGACAAGCATATCCGTGGCTATGTAGACAGGATCCAGGAACTGCTGCAGAAGTTCCCGCTCTCTATGCGCGGTGCTGTTATGACCCAAGCGCAGAAGAAGGAGTTCCTGATTCTATTCGGAGGAATCTTAAGGCTCAGAAATATCCTTTCCGCCTTCGATAAGTTCGATGCAAAGGCTCAGATCCTTACGCCCTACGACCTGCAAGACTACACGGGTTGGTACATCGACATCCATGACAGCCTTAAGCCGGAACAGAAGGACAAGGAAAGCATCATAGATGACATCGTATTCGAGGCGGAACTCGTAAGGCAGATCGAAGTCAACATCGACTACATTCTGGCTCTCGTTGAAAAATATAGGGCGAAGAACTGTCAGGATAAGGAGATCCGTGTTGCCATCGATAAGGCGATCGCATCCAGCATCGAGTTGAGGTCCAAGAAGGAGCTCATCGAGCAGTTCGTTGAAAGCGTCAACGTAGATACGAATGTTGCAGAGGCTTGGCGGATTTTCGTTACAGAGAAGAAGGAACTCGACATCGAAGACCTGATTTCTGAAAATAATCTAAAGCCCGAGGCGACCAGAAAGTTCATCGAATCCACGTTTGCGGACGGTGTTCTCAGGACTTCCGGCACGCTGATCGACAGTATCCTGCCCCCGATGAGCAGATTTGATACCGGCAGCAAGCGCAAAGAGAAAAAGGCCGCTGTTATAGAAGCTGTTAAAGCGTTTTTTGATAAATACTTTGGGATTTTTTAGAGGATTATAGGCGGTGAAACTATGGCAAAAGGTATTATTTATATCACAACAACATCGGTCACTGGTCTGATAAAGATCGGAAAGACCGGCACTGATCAATTTGAAAACCGCATGGCACAGCTTGAGCAGAACGGATACTGGAATGTGAGCGGCCTTCACAGATTCTTCGCTGTAGAAGTCGAAGACTATGATGATAAGGAAAAGCTAATACATACCATGTTCAGCAAAAGCCAGGTGGCAAATTCTGAGCTGTTCGCACTGGACAAAAAACTTGCCCAAAGTCTTCTTGAGTCATTTGGCGGCAGACAAGTCTATCCTAAGCCGGAACCTAAACCCACCAGCGAAACAAAAGCTGTAAAAGCAACGCCTACTACAGTTTCCCTCCCAAAGGATACTGATCTGATTCCGGATGGAATTTATCATTTTAGAAGAAAGGTGAAAGCCTGGGGTAATAAAGAGGTCATCGCGACTATGCGTGTTACCGGCCATAAACTTTTTGTTATGAAAGGCAGCACGATCTGTCCAGCGTATAGCAAGAGCCCTAATAAAAGCGCCGTTAGACTTCGCCAAAATGCGAAGATTAACGATGACATCCTCTTAGAGGATTATGAGGTGCAATCTCCCAGTGCTGCAGGATTGCTTGTGCTCGGGGGATCAAATAACGGCTGGGATGAGTGGAAGACAAAGGATGGAAAGAAGATCGGCACCTTCCGTCAGAAGGGAGGTAAGTAATATGGCCAGACCTAAGAAAAAGGACGGCAAGAACATCAGTTTCTATATGGATGCCGAAATCGTAGACCGTCTGCATGTATATGCTGACAAAAAGGGTCAAACTCTGACTAAGGCGGTAGAATTGATTTTGAAAGAGAAATTGGATCGATTTGATGAAGATGATCAATTCGTCTCGGAATGACATGGTTTTAATTGAGTTAAGTAGAATGTTCATTAAGTGAGAGTATCTTTGTTTATAGAATTGAAACAGGAAAGATTATGGTCGGATCATATAAAGTCATCACCCTCTGCGGCAGCACGCGGTTCAAGGATGAATTCATGGAAGCACAGAAGCGGCTAACGCTCGAGGGCAATATCGTCATCAGTGTCGGTCTCTTCGGCCACTCCGGCGACAACGAGGTCTGGACGGAGGGCACCAAGGAAATGCTGGACGATATGCATAAGCGGAAGATCGATATGGCCGACGAGATCTATGTGATCAACGTTGGCGGATATATCGGGTCAAGCACAAGATCGGAGATCGAATATGCGCTTTCTACCGGGAAAGCGGTGCATTATTTAGAAGAATAAACGCAATGAAAGGGTCACCATGCAATACGAAGGCAAAATACTGATCTTAAACGGCAGTCCCCGCCCGAAGGGGAACACAAAACAGATGATCCAGGCCTTTTGCGAGGGGCTGGAATCCGCGGGTCACGAATACGACGTTTTCGACGTCTGCCGGATGAATATCCACGGGTGCCTGGCCTGCGAATACTGCCACACTAAGGGGCAGGGGCAGTGCGTGCAGAAGGACGATATGCAGAAGATCTACGAGAAGCTGCAGGAGGCGGAGATGTTGGTGATCGCGTCTCCGATCTATTATCACGGGCTTTCCGGGCAGCTGAAGTGCACGATCGACCGCTTCTATGCGGCGGCGTATCCCGAGCGGCCGGCAAAGCTGAAGAAGGTGGCCATGTTCCTGAGCTCCGGTGACCCGGACATGTACGATGGCGCGCTGTTCTCGTACCGCGGCGACTTCCTGGAGTATCTGAAGCTGGAAGACATGGGCGTCTTTACGACGAACGGTTACGACCCGGGCGTCCCGGAGGAAAAGCTGGAGGAGCTGAGGAGGTTTGGGGAAGCGCTGTAAGAGAAAGGATCTTTCGATATGATGATGCAAGGAACAGTGATCGAAACCATCATAGGGGATATTACACGGATCGGGGATGTGGAAGCCATCGTGAACGCTGCCAACAGCTCGCTCCTCGGCGGCGGAGGCGTTGACGGTGCGATCCATCGCGCTGCCGGGCCGGGACTTTTAGCGGAATGCCGGACGCTGCATGGATGCGAGACCGGCGATGCGAAGATCACGGGGGCGTATCACTTACCCTGTCAATACGTCATCCACACCGTCGGGCCGATCTGGCAGGGCGGCGCACAGGGGGAGGCAGATCTCCTGGCGAGTTGCTACCGAACCTCGCTTTTGCGCGCGAAGGAGAAGGGCATTCGAACCGTTGCATTCCCATCGATTTCGACCGGCATCTTCGGCTATCCGATCGAGAAGGCCGCGAAAACGGCAGCAGAGGCAGTGGCCGATGTCGTAAGGTCTTGTCCGGATGCCTTTGACCGGATCGTTTGGGTGCTTCGAAAGGATAGCGACAAAGCCGTGTACGATAAGGCCATTGCGGAAATCATGCAGCAAAACGATCCGGCTTTCCGCGAGCGCATCGCCTTCTTTGAAAAGTACATTCCCATCCTGCAGATGATCCAGGATGACGAAGACCTTACCGCCGCTTGCCGTGCCTACAGCGCGTATGAACGGCCGAAGCAGCATCCCAGTCTGATGGCTTATCTGATGGGTCACTTTATGAAAGAGGCCTACGCATCCGGCATCGTCGTCCCAAATTACAGAGAGCTAATCAAGGAAAATAGCATCGATGCGTGGGTGGCATCGCCGACGGAACAGCGGCTGTCTGCACTGGATCCGGAGCATATTCTGGCTTGCATCGCCTGGCACTTCCGGCGCGACCATTTCTCGGAAGGGTCTTTGATTGCGGACAGTATTGCTGAGGGTCACATGCTTACCATGATGAAAGCATACAGGGAATCGATAAGCAGACCGTGCTTGTAGCGTCCGATCTTTACGTCCCTCTCCGGAACGGTCTCCGGCAGATCCATGTTCTGATAGAATGTCTTGTTGCCGTAATACTGCTGCTTGCGATAGGGCTGCGCGTCCCTTTCGATCTGCTGAGTAGTTACAAAAGCAGTTTTTTTTGATACAATAAATTGGTTAACTTTGAGAACGAGAAAGGTTTAAAACATATGGACTATCCCAAGCTGGCGGAACTGCTGTTCCCCGACATCACGACCACGCCCGAAGAACTGGAAACAAGATATCCCAAGCGCGATCTTCCGGAAGGTGCCATGGTCACCCGTATGGGTCCCAGCCCCACCGGTTTTATCCACCTGGGCAATCTGTACGGCGCGCTTACGGATGAGCGCCTGGCCCACCGCAGCGGCGGCGTGGCG
>Ga0256405_10005350_pt1 | contig 22374 bp, 17 predicted proteins | sample RumenRJG_02DNA_FD_189096 | JGI IMG/M metagenome (GOLD analysis project Ga0256405, IMG submission 189096) | Bovine rumen microbial communities from Lethbridge, Alberta, Canada - RJG_02 | ecosystem: Host-associated > Mammals > Digestive system > Stomach > Rumen | place: Canada: Alberta... | reverse complement strand
AGGTCGCGCTCTATAAGGGGAAAAATAAAACCAGAAGTTTTCGGGAGAGAGTTTGAGAGAAGCCCCTTTTTCAAAAGGGGTTCTCTCAACAATCAGCATAAAAGCTTCTATATCAGTATTGCCATTAAGCTTTCAAGGCTGTTTTCAGGGAGTTTTTTGTCGGTGTCATTTCTTTTTGTTTATACCTGTGAGGTCTTTTATTACTTCGCCTGCAATGATAAGCCCGACAACTGACGGTACAAATGCTGTAGAGCCCGGTGTAGAGCGTCTTGACGAGCCTGTTCGCATATCAGTATTGCCCGAACCGTCCTCGGCTGCCTGTCCCTGCGGAACTATAGGCTGCTCCTTTGAATAGACGACTTTCAGCTTCTTTACTCCGCGGCGTTTCAGCTGATAGCGCATGACCTTGGCAAGTGGACAAACGGAAGTCTTGTATATATCAGCGACCTCAAAAGCAGTAGGGTCGAGCTTATTCCCTGCGCCCATAGAGCTTATGACGGGAACGCCTGCCGCTTTAGCCTGCATGATTATTTCTATCTTGCCTGTTACGGTGTCGATAGCGTCAACAACGTAGTCGTACTGCGAAAAGTCCAGCTTATCCGCAGTTTCGGGCATATAGAACATCTTGTGGCAGGTGACTTTGCAGTCGGGATTTATGTCGTGTATCCGCTCAGCCGCTGCGTCTACCTTGTGCATACCCACGGTACTGCCGAGAGCGATTATCTGGCGGTTTATATTGGTAACACATACCTTGTCATCATCGATGAGGTCCAGTGCGCCTACTCCCGAACGAGCGAGAGCTTCAACGGTATAGCCGCCTACGCCGCCTACGCCGAAAACGGCAACACGGCTTTTAGCGAGTATATCCATAGCTGCCTTTCCGAGAAGCAGCTCTGTTCTTGAAAAAATATCTGACATTTTTACTCCTTATCACAGTTTTATTTCCATGTAGCCGCAGGTGAAAGGGAAGAAATCAAACTTTTTTGTGTCTGTGTGTACAGCTCCCTGTTTTTCGTACCATTTGCGGAGTTTTACATTTTCTTCAACTATGCTGAAAACGAGCTTTTTGCAGCCCATTCCTTTGGCATTTTTACAGGCATCGGCAAATAGCTTGCAGCCTATACTGTTATGTCTGTATTCGGGAATGACACAGAGATTATTCAGCTCGCATTCATTGTTTTCAAGCAGAAGCAGAGAATAATAGCCGATGATTCTGCCTTTTTCGGAAAAATAGCCGAACATCGGACGGTGCTCATTGTCAAACTGAGAATACAGCTTCTCGTCGGTAGTTGCAAAGGCAACAAATCGGGGAGCATTCTCCACAGTGAAGCCGAACTCGTTTGCAACTGTTATAAAGCTTTTCTTTATGACCTTTACACATTCGGGGATATCATTTCGGCTTATCTTCTTTATACCATACTTGCCGATATTTCGGAACTTTTCCAGACGGTAAACGTGTTCCTCATCTACTTCGGCGATACCGTTCTTGTAGTCGTATCCGAACTTCCTGTAGAACTGACAGGCAGTAATGGAAGATGGTATCTCAATGCGTTTTGCACGGAGGAAGTATTCGTCCTTTTCAAGAGTCTCGATAATAAGTCTGCCAACGCCCTTGCTCTGATACTCAGGCAGTACGAATATAGTGAAGAGGCTGCTTTCGTCCTCCTTGCCCCAGTACGGACCAATAGCGCCGCAGCCGATCATACTACCGCCGTCCTCAACTACATAAAAGTGCGTCCAGCCTGCACGTTCGAGGATATTCTGCGGCTGCTGAGACTTTACGACTTCTTCCATGAGGTCGGCAGGGTAGTCCTTTATGTTGGATATTCTTATAGTTTTTATAACTACAGCCGAAACAGCTTCTGCGTCTGCTGCTTCAAATCTTCTTATGTTCATATTTACACCTTCTTATGCGCAGTAATTATAGTGTAGCTGTAAGCGTTCACGGTAATGATACAGTCGTAAGCGGTTATGTACCAGTTTTTACCTCTGCGTTCGATGACTGCATTCGGCGAGAGTATCTTTTCTCTGCACCAGTTTACAGCATCATCACATTCAAGGGAGAGATTTCTCTTTATACGAACTGCGCCAAGCTCCGTAGTGTGAAGCTTGGCGATATTCTTCAGTAATTCCATTATTCTGTGATCTTACGGGCTTCGATGTAGAATCTCTTGTCTTCAGCGTGACCCATTGAGAATGTTTTTCTCGGGAGAGCACCGTCCTTGATAACAGTTGGGAAGAGCTGAGATTTGTCCATGTCAGGAAGAATGAAAGCGATACCATTATGCTTTTCAGCCAGTGACTTTACAGTGTCAGCGCCGTGGATATAATCTATCTTACCGCCGTTAGCCTTGATGTAGCCGTCAAGGAAGTTCTGGAGCGAACCAACGGAGAGGTTTGAGGATCTCTTATTGATGTAGAGTTTCTTTTCAGTGCCGTTGCATGAGCAGATAACGTACTGGTCAGAGGCCTTTGTTTCAGAGAGTTCGAGAGCTGCTGTGAGTTCGTTTATGAGCTTGTCGCAGTCTACATCGTATACAAGGCGGTGGATAGCCTCGAATTTGAGTGCATCGCTGTGGAGGTTTACAATTTCGGCAAGAGCATAACGAGCAGGATGATTTGAGAAGTCCTTGTCAGGTGCGGACTTTTTGAGCTGCTCATAGAACTCCTTTGCAGTAGCGAGAGAGTGGTTTCCGTCGCCCATAGCGTAGAGGAGTACAGGAGTATCTGAAAGACCGTACTTCTTGCAGAATGTATCAGGATCGGCGAGTGCGCAGAGAGCCTTGTCGATAGTCTCCTGAGCGGACTTGTCTACCAACCAGCCCTTGATGCTGCCGCCGTTCTGCATAAGCTCGAAATCGTAGAGCTTGCTGTCGTCGGAAACTGTCTTTGCAAGCGGCTCGATAACAGTATTGTCAGGGTCGTCAATGAGTATCATGATATGCGGAAGTTCAAGCGGAGCGCCCTGTCTTACTTTGATACGTGGTGGGATACGCTCGATAACAGTAGCTTCGGTAGCTCTTACCTCTGAGCTGCTTCCCTTGGAGAAATCGTACTTTTCAAGGTCGATAGCTCCAACGATGCCCTGACGGAGGATACCATTGCTCTGGGTGCGCTCAACGTAAACCATAGCGTCCTTGTACTCGGTAAAAATGCCGTCAGCGAGGTACTTGTCCATAGCAGTGTGGATATTGTCGATACGCTGTGCAACTCCGTCCTGCTCGAGATAAAGCTCGGGGAGGATAAGATTAAGAGTTGAGGGAGCGCTTCCTACTGTAGCGCTTACCTCGTCCCAGTACTCAGGCTCGCTGGTGTACTGGTCGCAGGCGATAACGGACCACTTGTGCATATCGCAGTCCTTAGGTAAAAGTATGTCAGCAGAATGAAATGCAGTTGAGTTCATGATTAAGTACTCCTTTATTAATAAGTTTTGTAAGGGACGGTGCCTTCGACGTCCCGAATTTTAAGGCAACACCGCACAAAGACCGCTTAACGACTTTGTACTAAATCTGCTTGCATATTTAGCACAATCTCTGTGCGGTGTTGCCTTAATTTAGAGTTGAGAGTTAATGTGTTCGCTGTGCTCACATTATTCAATAATTCGCCGTCAGGCGACAACATAACTTTCAACTCTCAACTTTTTTCAATTCATTGAAAAGTCGTCCGACGGGAAGTCCAACAACGTTGAAGAAGTCGCCGTCAATGTGGGAGATAAGTGCAGAGCCGAGTCCCTGTATGCCGTAGCCGCCTGCCTTGTCGTAAGGCTCGTCAGTATCGGCATAAGCCTCTATTTCGGAAGTTGTAAGCTCTCGGAATGTGACATCGGTCACTTCTGAAAAGGAACTTGCCTTGCCGCCGCTGATTATACAGCAGCCCGTCACTACCTGATGTGTGCGTCCCGAAAGCTTCGTGATATCCGCGATACACTGGGATTTGTCCTTTGGCTTGCCGAGAATCTCGCTGCCGCAGATGACGGTTGTATCGCAGCCGATAACAATGCAGTCGGGGTACTTCTCAGCAGCTGCCTTTGCTTTCAGCACAGCAAGGTACTCCGAAGCTGCTTTCGGCTCGATATCGTCGGGGAGAGTCTCGTCGCAGTCCGTGGAGACTGCCTCGAAGTCCTCGGTTATGTATCTCATCAGCTCACGCCTTCTTGGCGAAGCAGATGCAAGTATTATCTTCATTTTTTCACTCCATTTTTATGAATTATGTTCCTTGCCACATAAAAAGCCCTTCCGACTGTACAAGCAGATTCAGAATCTCTTTCAGCTTTTCGGATCTTGAAAATACTGTCATATTCGTGTCGGTACTGTCGATAGATATAAGCGAGCTTTCTTCGTTTATAATGATATAAACAAGTTTTTCATCGGTGAGGATAAGTTCTTCCAGCTTCTGAGGTGAAGGGGCGCTTATTTCAGCTCCTTTAGCACAGATATAGGCAAGAATGTCAAAGTAACAGCTTAGCTTTAAGATGATATTCAGGAATTTTTTCCTTAATATGGTGTATTCACTGCTTTTTATGAAGAATTTTTCAAATTCAAAATAATTGCTGCCATGTCTTGCATCGACACGATAGGGAAGTATGTCGATTATCATATATGGCTGGTCAAGCAGTTCTTCTATGGTCGATACTTTCATTTAATGCCTCGTAATGGTTGGAAATTTTTCAAATATTTGACGCAAATATGCTATTTTAATTATTTTACCACATACATCGAAAGCTGTCAAGAATAAAAATGATTGCTGATTGTTGAAAATGCATTATGTTTGACAAAAAGTATTGATAAAATTTTACTATATCATTTTTGTGTCGCTTATTGTATTTTCTATATAAATGTTGTATAATTAAAAAGTATTTGTGAATTTGAAAAAGAAGGTTAGAAAAAATTATGAATAAAAGTGCTTTAGACGTATCCCCCCACGGCTTTAGCGGACCACCTCCGGGTGCAGGCGGACCACCCCCGGGTGCAGGCGGACCACCCCCGGGTGCAGGCGGACCACCTCCTGGTGTCGGCGGACCACCTCCGGGTGCAGGCGGACCTCCCCCGGGCGTAGGCGGACCACCCCCGGGTGCAGGCGGACCTCCTCCGGGCAGACCAATGGGCAATCCTCTGGGAAATGCTCCTGTGCGCGCTCTCATGATAAAATTTGCTATTCCGAGTATCATCGGTATGCTCGTAAGCGCACTTTATAACATGATCGATCAGCTCTTTATCGGTAAGGCGGTCGGTACTCTCGGAAATACGGCAACTTCCATTGCATTCCCGTTCACTACGGGCTGTATGGCTCTTGCGTTGCTGTTTGGTATCGGCGGTGCTTCGTGCTTCAATCTTACTATGGGTATGGGCGACAAGAAAAGAGCTCCTTATTTTGCGGGAAATGCGCTCACGCTCCTTGCGGTGAGCGGTATTATCCTTTCGGCAGTCACGCTGCTGTATCTTACTCCGCTGCTGAAACGTTTCGGCGCTACTCCTGCGGTTCTTCCGTATGCAAAGGAATATGTCAAATATACCGCATTCGGATTCCCGTTCCTGATACTTACAGCAGGCGGCGGTCATATTATCCGTGCGGACGGAAGCCCGAAAATGACCATGATATGTAACATCACAGGTGCTATCATAAATACTGTGCTCGATGCGGTATTTGTCCTCGGTCTTGGCTGGGGCATGAAGGGAGCGGCTATCGCTACCGTTATCGGACAGTTCGTTTCTGCTGTGATCGTCATTGTTTATTGTATCAACTTCAAGACGGTATATCTGTTCGGAAGGCATCTTGTCCCTACAAGCGGAATCGTCGGAAGGATATGCTCTATCGGTATGGCATCGTGCTTTAATCAGCTCGCTATCGCCGTTGTTCAAATCGTTCTGAATAACTCGCTCAGGCATTACGGTGCATCTTCAAATTATGGCGCGGAAGACCCTATAGCAGTCGCAGGAATTGTCATGAAGGTCAATATGATAGTTTTCTCTGTCGTGATCGGTCTTGCTCAGGGCACTCAGCCTATCGAGAGCTTCAATTACGGTGCTAAAAATTATGACAGAGTTAAGAATGCTTTCTGGATGGCTATAAAGGCAGGAGCGATAATTTCTGTTGTTGCTTTTATAATGTTCCAGCTCTTCCCGAGACAGATACTTTCAGTTTTCGCCAATAAAAATGCAAGCGAGGGCTATTATGAGTTTGGTGCCAAGTTCTTCAGGATATTCTTGTTCTTTACATGGATAAACTGCTTGCAGCCTATCACTTCAACTTTCTTTACTTCCATTGGTAAATCTGTCAAGGGTGTGTTCCTTTCGCTGACAAGACAGATACTCTTCTTCCTGCCGCTTTTGTTGTGTTTACCGCTGCTCTTCGGTATCAATGGTATTACATATACAGGTCCTATCGCTGATGGACTCTCGGCTGTAGTTGCAGTTATAATGGCTCGTCAGGAGTTCAAAATAATGCATGAGCTTGAATGGTATTGATTTGGCGGAATATCGTTGAAACAATGCGTTCAGAGCAGAAATGTTAAGTTAAAATAAAAATAAAAATCCTACGGTATTGATTTATTGTAGGATTTTTGTTATAATATTATGGTGAGATTTTGGGGTATAGCCAAGCGGTAAGGCACAGGACTTTGACTCCTGCACTCGTGGGTTCAAATCCCGCTGCCCCAACTTTAAAAGCACCATGGTCGTTTATGCGTACCATGGTGCTTTTTTATCAGATTAATAAGTTGATATGTACACGGCATAGGGTATCATGATCTTATCACTGAAGTATAACTTCGCTGATTCGTTTATCATGATCTTGCTGTAATACTCTTTCGGTGCCTGGATATTCTGAATGTACTGCCTGCTTTCAGGAAAAATGACAGTCATATAGCATTTTCCCGAATTTATACTCTTCTCGATAATTACTCCGTTAGTGTAAGAGGAACTGTTGATCTTCAGAGGCCTTCCGAAAACCATACCAAACAAAAACAATACTATTCCTGCTGATAATATAAGCAAAAAGAGCGGCACTACAAGTGAGTCGGTCTGTTCACTTTTTCTGATGTGCGAGATATATGCAGCTGATGCTGCTCCGATTATCAATGAGATGAACCATGTTATGCTTGCAAGTCCTCGGCTTGCAGGACTGCAAGAACGCATTTTTTTCGGGAGAGAAATGTATTCTTCTTGTGTCATACGGTATCTGGTCATCTCGTTAAATGATACTTTTTGATAATTTGAATAATCGTATGTTTTTGATTGGCTTATCTCAGAAAGTTCATTCTGAACGTTATTGTTTTCTGCGTCGGAATAGTCTATGGCATATTCGGGAACAGTGACAATAAACGGCTGATTCGTGTATTTCACTATAAGTACATTTGTGCCTATACTGTAATTCTTCCCTATGACGGTACAGGTTGTGAGCTTTTTTGCTCCGTGAAGAGCTATCGTGTATGTGTATGATGTACCTGTTCTGTAGCCGCGATGTACTTCCTTATCTGTTATCTCTCCGGGGACTACCATTGTTTCGGGAGTTATAAGCTGTTTTAGTTTGGCATACAGATTTAATATCGAAAATGATACGATAGCAAAATCTAATGGGATAAATATTATTGCCGCCATTGCGTCTGCCTTTTTATCGGTCAATAGATAAATAATTGAGGATATTGCTAAAAATACACATATCAGTACCGCTAAACCTGCCCCTGACAGTATCTTTCCCGAAACACTTGTGCTTGATGAAGGGAGAGAATTGTATTCATTCGGCGTTATCTTTCGGTAAACTATAGCTGAGATGTCGATATATTCGTAAGAAGAATGAAGCTGAAAATTATTTTTGTCTTTTTTGTTTGAACCAAACATATAGTTCTCCTTTTACGAAAATGTATATAGATTTAAGGCAACACCGCACAAAGACCGCCTGACGTCTTTGTACTGAATCTGCTTGGATATTTTCCGTCATCTTGCACAGAAATCCCTTGACATACGTCAGTATGCCTGCGGAATTTCTATACAATCTGACGAAAAATCTCACGGCGCATCTTCAGCACAATCTTTGTGCGGTATTGCCTTAAAAAACTAATATATTATAGCATTTTAAGTTGTTAAAGTCAATCTAAATATTGTGGAAAAGCCCACTCATAACAAATGAGTGGGCTTAATTATTATTAATTCAGCTCGTATCAGTCTTCGTGGTCGCTGAGAAGCTCTTTTCTCATGCTTACTACGTCAAATATGTCGAGCACTCCGTCTGTGCAAAGATCGCCGTTCTCCCAGTCGGAAATGACAGTCTCCTTGCTGCCTGATATCCATTTCTGCATTACTATCAGGTCTGCTACATTGAATGCACCGTCGGAATTAACGTCTCCGCGCACTCCGCTGTCGTAAACAGCTTCAATTGTTGCATCGGATTCAAGTTTTATCTTTATAGATGCTGATTTCACGTCGCCTTCTGTGATTTTTGCACCGTTTATCTTCCAGTGTGAGAAGTTCTTTCCTTCTGACGGAACTGCTGCAAGCGCAAGGTCATAGTCGGAATGATAATTGCCGCTCCATTTATCTTCGTTCCCTATGTGGAGGGTGTTAAGGTCAATGCTTCCGTTTGTTGAGCGATTCACAACAGTGAGCTTGTGCGGTTCTGATGTTAGTTTTAACGCTGATCTTGTGGTGCGCTCTGCGTAGGAATAACGGTTTGCATAGAAATTAGTCACTGTGGAGTATGCATTCTCAAAAGTCCTTTCGCCGTTTGCTCCTGACATACTTCTTGACTGGAAACGTGCAAAGGTATCGAGCACCTGCTGCTTGAAATTGTTTTTGTAGCTGTTGATAACCTCCTTTGTCTTTTCAGGAACAAAGTTTGAGTTTGAGAGATCCATCATTGTTCTTGCAAAATCCATGCGGAATGTATTGTTGTTTAGCAGCTTTGTGAATGCGCGGCTGAAATCATCACTGTTTTCACGCAAACGTCTGTAGCAGTCGGCGGAAACTGACTTGTCACTGCTGCCATAGAGTCCCTGTCCTGATTCAGTGTCGAAGAGCACAGGTCTCCATTTGCCGTCGGCATAAGGATTTGTCTCATCTGTTGCATCTGAACGCCACATCACGTAGTTACGCTGGGGCCAGTCTGCGTTTGCCCAGTATATCTGCGCTGCAATGTAGTCGATATATGCCTGAATGTCTACCTTGCTGCAAAATTCTTCATAGGTTGTCCTGCCGTCGATCACGCCCTTTAAAAGGTCGCTCCAGTCTTTAAGGTCGGCATCTGTGCCTTCTTCAAGCTCGCCGTTTTTTATCATGGCGATGTCACTCTTTTTAACGCCGAAATGTGAATTGATGTAGCTCTTGTCGATCTTCTCCAATATCTGGTAAACTCCCCAGAATTCGCCGTCGATGAATACTATGCACTCGCTTGATGCCTGATATCCGAATCCACGGTCGGTTATTAGTTTCTGGTTGATACTGTCGCGGAAGAATGCGGAGGTGTTGTCGTTTCCGCCGTTTCTGAGAACGAGTCCCTCGTATTTCTTGATTGCTTTGCCGTTTTTGGCTTTTGTTGCTGTACCCGAGAAGAAGTCGAAATCGAATTCAGGTGTGCCGTAGTCCTGACGAGCGTAAACGTTGAAGCTCTTCTGCGGGATAGAACGTGAATAGTTGCCCTTGATGCGTATACCTACGTTCTGCTCAAGTATCTTTTCACCGTTTTCAAAAAGTGTGAAGTTTGCGGGACGCTCCCATTCTCTGCCTCTCTTGGAGTAGTTAGCAATGAGGTCCCATGTGTTGACCATTCTTCCGCCGCCGCGAGGTCCGCCGCTTTGTTTGTTCTCCTCGTCGTAAGCCTTTCCGAGACAGTAGATTCCTTTTTCGTAATCGAAAAGATTATCGGGATCGGTAACGAGAGAAACTACCTTCATATCCTTGTAGTAACCCGAATTTGTCTTGCCTATAAAGTAAGTGTTCGTTGCGATATCGCTCACACGACCTTCTTTGTCTACAGATACAGCTCTGATAACTGCTGCCTTGTCCACTTTTTCTCTTGGTTCTTCGGCTCTGTTTGGCGTTATATCGGTACGTGCGCTTAGACGGTTTGGAGTGTCGGTCATGTCGTTTATAGTTATCGGTGCTATGTACTTTTCTGACTCGATCGTCGGATCACTTCCGTCAGTGGTGTAGTAGACCGTGCAGCCTTCTTCGGCTGTCAGTGTAAGCTCAAAGCTGCTTCCGTAGAATCCGCTTTCCTTTGAAAATACAGGTTGACGCACAGCGGCACTTCCCTCGGGAGCTGCATTTGCCTTGTCAGGAGTACAGCTCAGCGTGTAAAATTCTCCGCTTCCATCGGGATACTGTCCGTATGACGTGTCGGAAGCAAGTGCGCCCACCGTGACAGTATGAGCTGTCTGACCGCTTTTGTCTGTAAGCAGGAGAGTCTCACCTGTTGTTGAAAGTCCGAATGGTGCGATCTTATTGTCATTAAGAGCAGCGTTGCTGTCGCAGAATACAACAAGTCTGCCGTTTGCAGGTATACGTGTTCCGTCGGGAAATACATATCGGTATGGTTCTGTGCTCTTGTCGGAAAGTCCCCAGCCTGATATGTCGGCTTCTGCCTTACCGTTGTTGTAAAGTTCTATCCAATCGTAAAAATTTCCGTCAGCGGTCTGATAAGTTGTATTCTTAGTACAGACCTCATTGAATGTAACGTTTCCGTTTGTCTCGGCGTTTGCAGGGAGAAGTGCAGCTGTCTGCATTATCATTCCAAGGCAGAGTATCCCTGCTGCTGTTTTGCGTTTGAATTGCTTTTTCATGTTTTCCTCCTATTTTTTACTTTTCCATATGGAGCGTATGCCTATTCTCACATATGTTATGTTCGTGATGCGCTTTTCTTTTTTTCTATAAGCTTTCGGTCAAAAAAATAGGAATCCAGAAAGGGCTTTTGATTTGCTTAACCTTATCAGCAAATTATTTCTCCCCAACTAACTCTTGAATTTTCCTGCTTGTCCTGATGACACAATAATTCTTCAGGAGTTAATTGGTGGAGCAATATAAAGTTAGTAGTGAGTCTGAAATAGTAATTGGAGTAGTTGATTGCAGCCGATACCATCTTTCTGTTCACTATTTGCTATTGCTCTTTTGTGAGCAAGCCCAGTGTTTTTATAGATTATACCATATTTTATACTTAAATTCAATATATGCGTTGTTTATTTTAATTTAATAACAGAAAGTTCTATATTAATTAATAAGTGATATTATCAAGCGGAAATCTTTTCACAGTGTATGTTGCTATTTTTAGAACAGTATGTTATAATTAATGTATTCTCAATAACCAACAGTAATGGGGTATTGCTCCGAATTTCGTTTGGTGAGCACAAATTTTTAGTTATTGGGCTGTTATTGACGATCTGCAATGGAAGTATGAAAAGAGATGTCTCTTTTTAGTATACGCTGTAAATTTTGTAAAATCGGGGTGATAGAATGAAAAGATCTGATTACATTAGCTGGGACGAATATTTCATGGGCATAGCTATGCTCTCTGCTCAGCGCAGTAAGGATAATTCAACACAAGTCGGAGCTTGTATAGTCAATGATAAGCATAAGATAGTTTCGGTGGGATATAACGGTATGCCTACAGGTTGTGATGATGATGATATGCCGTGGGAGCGCGACGGCGAATCAAGTCTTGATACAAAGTACCCTTTCGTGTGCCACGCGGAGCTGAATGCTATACTCAACAGCAGTTTCGGGAGTCTTGAAGGCTGTACTCTGTATGTGACCCTTTTTCCGTGTAACGAGTGTGCTAAGGCTATTATCCAGTCGGGCATCAAGCGCGTCGTTTACTATGAAAATAAGTACGCCCACACCGAAAGTGTAAAGGCTTCGTGTATCCTTTTTGACAAGTGCGGTGTGGCTGTTGAGGAGTACTCTCCAAGCGGTAAGGATATTGTTTTGTCTGTGTGATGAAAGCTATGGTGATAAAACGAATTAATTGCTCGGTGCAGTAAAAAGGGAACGGCACACCGAGTAAGAAGTGTTCCCGTACTGCACCTTATCAGTTACTATTTTTCGATAAAAGGAGCAGTTGATATGAATATTTATACAAAAAATATTGACCGAATAGAGTTTGTTGTAACAATGAGCTGCACAGGAAGGTGCAGGCATTGCAGCGAGGGCGAACACGATCTGCGTGGAGGACACATTGACGGAAATATTGCCGCAAGAGCTGTCGAAGAGGTTTGCGGGGATTATAATATAAAGTCCCTGATGACCTTCGGCGGAGAGCCGCTTCTGTATGCCGATGATGTCTGCATGATACACGAAGCTGCTAAAAATGCCGGAATACCACGGCGCGAAGTCATTACCAACGGATTTTTCAGCAGAGATGAACGCCGTATCGCTGAGGTCGCGGAAAGGCTCGCACAGAGCGGCGTAAACCGCATCATGCTATCGGTCGACGCTTTTCATCAGGAGAGCATTCCGATAGGTTATGTTGAACTTTTCGCCAAATGCGTCAGAAATGTCGGAGTATTTGTTGAAATGCATCCTGCTTGGCTTGTCAGCAAAGAAGACGATAATCCATATAATCTCAGAACAATAGAACTGCTGAAAAGCTTCTCTGAGAATGGATTTGAGGTATCTGAGGGGAATATTATATTTCCAAGCGGAAATGCACTGAAATACCTCGGTGAATACTTCACGGATCAGGTTCAGATCAATCCCTATGCAGACGATCCGCGTGATATACGTGCGTTATGTTTTGAGCCCGACGGAAGTGTACTTAACGGAAATATCAATAATTCGCCGATAATGGAGATAATCGATTCGTATATTCCTGAATAAAATTAAGCCCGAAGGTAATGGCAATACTGATATAGAAACTTTTATGCTGATTGTTGAGAGAACCCCTTTTGAAAAAGGGGCTTCTCTCAAACTCTCTCCCGAAAACTTCTGGTTTTATTTTTCCCCTTATAGAGCGCGTACAGGTAATAAAAAAGACCTGTAATATACAGGTCGCGCTCTATAAGGGGAAAAATCAGATAAAAGTCTTTGGAAAGGGGCTCGGGGGAAAACCTTTCCTCAGAAAGGGTTCCCCCGATAATTAACTATAAATTTCTATATAAGCATCACTGTTATCTTCGGGCTTTGATTTTTTATTATCGTTTGAGATAGCGCGATTTTTTCTTGCGCTTTTCGTTGTACATTTTTTTATCTGCTTCTGTTACAAAATAAAACAGATCCATACCGTGCTTTGGTGTTGCTATTACATATCCGGTGCTTGCTGCCAGATTAAAAGGCTCGGTATGGCTCTCGTTTCGCTTTGTGATGTTTTCGTTTATCAGCTTTGTCAGCTCATTGGCATCTTCTTCAGTGTAATCAGCGGCAAAAATTATGAACTCATCTCCGCCGAAACGACAGAATACTTCGCCTTTTAAGCATGAATCACGCAGTACGTCTGCGATATAGCATATTGCCTTGTCGCCTGTACTGTGTCCGTAGGTATCATTAATGCTTTTTAGTCCGTCAAGGTCAATGAACATGAGCATTATATTACGCTGTTGTTCGGTACACTGATTGTAAAGCTCCCGTGTTGCGTTGACAAAGCCGTTGCGGTTGTAAATTCCTGAGAAGGTGTCTTTTGTGTACAGCTTTCCTAACCGAACAAGTGCATATTCGAGACACATCAGCTTCCTGATGTTTTCAAGAGAGTTGCATATATTTATGCAGAAAGTCTCGAACATTATATTCTGCAACGCAAGGCGCGTACTTCGTATCGCCATGTATCCGAGGCAGCGGTCTCCGAAGTGAAGAGGAGTGATATAGTAGAGCTTTCCGCCTTTTATTTCATTGGCAACAGGAGGAAAGATGTCGCTTGACTTTATCTTGCCGCATTCATAGAATTTACCGTCAACATAAGCTATCTCGACATTAACTTTGTCGGTATACGCCATCGGCACAGGCGGTTCGGCTCCTTCCATTACTGTTGATCTGTCGATCGCTGATTCAGAGTCCCAATTGTCACACAGACAGAAGTAAAACTCGTCAGGACCTATCTCTAATGTTGCCTGTTTTAATGTATCTATATAATCATTGAAATTGTTGCAGGCGAGGAGCTGAGTTGACATTCTGTTCAAAACTACCATATAATTCTGGAGATTCTCAAAATTGGAGTAGTTTCTGTAGTTCTGCTCCTTCAGATTGCTTACATCGGAGGTGGCATTGTGTCCGCAGCCGCAGCTCTCTGTGAAACGAGCGGACATATTGAGTATGATGTTGCGCTCCTGCTGAATGTTGCGGAAATGATTGTACAGCATCTTGCAGGCGAGTTTACCCGAAAGACCGAGAGGACGGTCTACAGAGGTGAGCTCTACGCGGTAATTGTGGCTGCTGTAGGTATTATCGAATCCCGTTACAGATATATCCTCAGGAACTTTGTAGCCCTTTTCAGTGAGCTTTGTTATTGCCGCAGATGCCATAACATCGTTGGCACATATTATTACCTGAGGCATTTCGGGCAGGTGGTCGATGAAGTGCTCTACAGCCGCCTTTCCTGACGGTGAGCGGAAATCGCCGTAATATATGGCTTCGTCATTTATTTTTATCCCGTGTTCATAAAGAACTGTGCAGAATGCGTTCAGACGGTCAGCGCTTTCGGGGTTATCGTCAGGTCCTGAAATATATGCGAATTTCGTGAAGCCGTGGACATTTATCATGTGCTCGGTTATATCACGCATTGCGGTTTTATTATCAATACCTATATGATAAAAAAACGGCAGATCGTTGTCTATACTGACGGCAGGTATGCCTGCAAGCCTTATCCGCATTATAATGTCATTTACGACAGGCTGGTGTGAGAGTGTATTGGTGAGAAGAATAGCTCCGTCAAAATCATTAAAGTCAGGAAGGTTGAAGATGTTGAATTCTCCCATATCGTGTCTGGGATTATTCATGTCGCCGCTGAATGAAGTAAAAGCTGAAACGTTGAGTCCGAATTCGTAGGCTGCTGCTGATATTCCATTCAGTATAGAACTCTGATAGCTCTGACCGATCTCCTCAACAATAAGAGCAATCTTGTATTGACGCATAAAATCCCTCCTTTGTCCCATAAAATCATCTCTTAAAAAACAAACTTCATATATATATTACTATATTTCTTTGGAAAAATCAATAGAATTTTATTAGTTTTTATGATTGGCGATGTTAATTTTTTGTTAACGTGATTATACAGATAGTTATCGTTATGGAATAAAATACTATCACTTTTAAATTCTAAAAGTCGAAAAATGTCTTCGATTTTTGGATAATTTATAATAAATGCCGAAAATCAATGGTCTTATTGACAAATCTCAAAAAAATGGTATACTAATTTGTAGGGGATAACGTCATTGTTTAATGGCTTATCAAATATTTTCGTTTCTGTGCGCTGTGCACGAACGGATATGCTTCGGAGGGAATTTATGAATATTTGGCACAAGATCAGTCCTAAAAGAATAAATCCCGATGATTTTATAGCGGTGATCGAGATCGGAAAGGGAAGTAAGATCAAGTATGAGCTTGATAAGGAAACAGGTCTTATTCAAATGGACCGTATCTTATATACTTCCACTCATTACCCTGCAAATTACGGATTTATCCCGAGGACTTATTCAGACGATAACGACCCCCTTGATGTTCTGGTACTCTGTTCGGAACAGCTCATGCCGCTTACCCTGGTAAGATGCTATCCTATAGGCGTTATCAGAATGCTCGACAATGGCCATCGTGATGACAAGATCATTGCTATACCTTTCGACGATCCTAATTATAATATGTACAAGGATATCGAAGAGCTTCCAAAGCACATTTTTGATGAGATGACTCATTTCTTCACTGTTTACAAGGAACTTGAAAACAAAACAACAGCCGTTAACGAGGTCGATCATGCCGACGTTGCTAAAACGATCATAAGCGGAGATATCGAGCGCTATATCGATAACTTCTGTAAGTGAAAACGGCTCTGACCGAAAATGACTAAAAAGCGAAAGGAGTGTCGCACGTTATAATACGTGCGAAAAAAGGGTTATGACAGCTTCAAGTGAAATTTTATTCGGCAGCGATTCTAATGTCGCACCAATCGGTATCATTGCAATGAACAGCGTTACAGAGCTGGGCAGAAAGATCGACGATTATCTCGTTGACTGGGCAGGAAAGGGCGGCATCAACGTTGATACTTTCCTCGTTGAGAGCGAGTGTCCTCGTTTCTCATCAGGCGACGGTAAGGGCCTTATCAAGTCAACTGTTCGCGGTAAGGACCTCTTCATCATCATCGATGTCGGAAACTACAGCATAAAGTACGACTATTTCGGAATGCAGAACGCTATGTCACCTGATGACCATTTCCAGGATCTCAAAAGAATTATCCAGGCTGCAAGCGGTAAGGCTCATCGTATAACTGTTATCATGCCTACCTTATACGGCGGCCGTCAGCACAGAAGAAGCTACCGTGAGTCACTTGACTGCGCTTGTGCTCTTCAGGAGCTGGAGGCAATGGGTGTTTCAAATATCGTTACATTTGACGCTCATGACCCAAGAGTCCAGAATGCTATCCCGCTCATGGGCTTTGACAATGTTATGCCTACTTATCAGGTACTGAAGGCTATGCTCAAGGATATCAAGGATATCAACCTCAGCAAGGATAAGTTCATGGTAGTAAGTCCTGATGAAGGTGCTCTTAACCGTAATATGTACTACGCTTCTGTTCTCGGCGTTGAAATGGGTATGTTCTACAAGAGAAGAGACTATTCAACTATCGTTAACGGCCGCAATCCTATCGTTGCTCATGAATACCTCGGCAACCCTGTTGAAGGCAGGGACGTTTTTGTTTCTGACGATATTATCTCTTCCGGCGAGTCAATGCTCGATGTTGCTTCAGCTCTCAAGGAGAAGAAGGCGGGCAGATTCTTCGCTTATGCTACTTACGCTATCTTCACAAACGGCCTTGAAAAGTTCGATAAGGCTTACGAAGATGGTATCATCGACGGTATATTCGGTACAAACCTCACTTACAGAACACCTGAGCTCCTCAGCAGACCTTGGTTCCATGAGGTTGATGTTTCAAAGTATATCGCTTATTTCATCGAAGCTATCAACCATGACGTTTCTATCAGCAAGATCATCGATCCTCATATAAAGATCGATAACCTCCTCAAAAAGTACGGCATGAAGTAATATATATATATATTAAGGCACTGTTAATAAACAGTGCCTTTCTCTTTTGTGAAATTTGTGTGAAAGTCTTGTTAACTTAATACAATCCGATTGACAATTATTCGTCAAAGTGCTATAATATAGTATGTAAATTTTAATTTACAATGCCATGATACAGTAAAAAAAATTAAGAATGGGGGGGAGTTTAATGCTTCAACTTAAAGACATTGTGAAAAAGTATGGCGAAGGGGAGAACATCGTTACCGCTCTGAACGGAGTCAGTGTTACTTTCCGCGAAAATGAGTTTGTTGCTATACTTGGTCATTCGGGCTGCGGTAAAACTACGCTGCTCAACATCATCGGAGGTCTCGATCACTATACTTCAGGCGATCTGGTCATTAATGGGGTTTCGACCAAAGAGTACAAGGACAGAGATTGGGACGCTTACAGAAATCACTCCATTGGTTTCATTTTCCAGAGTTATAACCTTATCCCGCATCAGACTGTTTTGTCAAACGTAGAGCTCGCACTTACTATATCGGGCGTTTCTAAATCAGAACGCCGTAAACGTGCTAAGGAAGCTCTCGAAAAAGTCGGTCTCGGAGATCAGCTCCACAAAAAGCCAAACCAGATGTCAGGCGGTCAGATGCAGCGTGTGGCAATTGCCCGTGCTCTCATAAACGATCCCGATATCCTGCTCGCTGACGAGCCTACAGGCGCTCTTGATTCCGAAACTTCGATACAGGTCATGGAGCTGCTGAAAGAGATAGCTAAGGATAAGCTCGTTATTATGGTAACACATAACCCTGAGCTTGCAGATCAGTACGCTACACGTATAATCAGGATAAAGGACGGTCATCTTACAGGAGACAGTGATCCGTTCGATCTGAAAAAAACAAAGAAAGACGAGAAGACAAAGGAAAAGAAAAAGAGAGTTTCAATGTCTTTCGGCACTGCTATCGCGCTTTCACTCAACAATCTCCTTACTAAAAAAGGCAGAACTCTGCTTACGGCTTTTGCAGGCTCTATCGGTATCATCGGTATCGCTCTGATCCTTTCCCTTGCAACGGGTATCAATGAGTATATAGACGATATCCAGGAGGAGACACTTTCTTCCTATCCTCTCGAAATAATGAGAGAAAATACCGACACTTCGGGTATGATCGAAGCCCTCATGCAGAATCAGAAGGAATATGAGAGCCGTGAATTCAAAGATGATACGGTCTACGCAAATACTCAGGTATACGATATGTTCAACTCCTTCAATACTTCTGCTAAACAGATAAACAATATGAAGGATTTCAAGACCTTCCTCGATACAGACAGCGTTATTGCTGATAAATCTACCGCTATCGGTTATTCCTACGATGTCAAGATGCCATGGTTCACTAAATCACCTTCAGGTGAGATCGTAAAGGTGGATTTCATGGATATGTACAGCAAGGCTTTGGGAATGGGCGATTCTGATATCATGGCGGCTTCTATGAATAATCCTATGGCAGGCATGGAGATGCAGGCTTTCGGTCTTAATGTTATGGAAGAGCTCCTTCCCGGCGAAAACGGTGAAGCTGTCAATCCTCTCGTTAAGGAACAGTACGATGTAGTTAACGGCAGATGGCCTGAGAACTACGACGAAGCTGTTATCGTCCTGAGGCAGAATAATGAGCTTCCTGATATCATTGTTTACGCTATGGGTCTTAAAGATCAGGAAGGCTTCAGTGAGAAACTCAAGGCTGTTATGTCTAATCAGGAGATCAAGGATTACGGTCAGGTAGAATGGAGCTTTGATGAGATACTCAATAAGAAGTTCAAAATGGTAATGCCTTGTGAGTACTATCAGAAAGACCTCTCAGGTAACGGTTTGAACGATCTTACTGCTACACAGACAGGACTGGAGTATCTTTTCGGTACTGACAATATCGGTACTGATATCAAGATCGTCGGTTTTGTCCACGCAAAAGAGGATGTAAAGGCTCCTATGCTGAAGGGATATATCTGCTATACCTCAAAGCTGACCGATTACGTTATCGAACAGACAAATAAGAGCGATATCGTCAAGGAACAGATCGCAGATCATGAGAATGACCTTATCGAAGGAAAGAAATTCATGTCCGATGACTATGTTGCTCCGACTCCTGAGGAAAAAGCCGAGACTGCCAAGGCATTCATAAAGAGTGCTGATACAGATACAAAGGCTGAGATCTTCCGTCTTGTAGCTGCACAGCCCGATCCTGCTCAGGCAGATGCTCAGGTAGAGGCTGCTTTAAAGGATTTTGACCGTAAGGAATTTGAAAAGCAGATCGCTGAGATGTATTCATCTGAGCTTGGCGTTGACACTTCACAGGTGACTTCATATATCTCCCAGATGAGCGATGATGAGATAAAGGGATATGCTGAACAGGCTGTCCGCGAACAGATAGCTCAGCAGTATGCAAAAATGTCTCAGGAAAAACTCGGTTCACTTCCGAACTCAGAGCTTGCAAAGATGCTTGATGAAGCAGAGATAAGCCTTGATAATTACGGCGTTATCTTCGATAAGTACACTCCTGAGGAGATATCAGATTCTACTTATGATGACAACCTCAAACTCTTCGGTGTTGCTGATGAGAGCGATCCTTCAGCAATACATATTTTCGCAAAGAGCTTCGAGGATAAAGATGATATCTCAGATGCTATAAAGCGCTACAATAAGGGAGCAAAGGAAGCTGATGTTATCCACTATACAGATATGGTAGCTCTCCTTATGTCGTCGATCACGGGTATCATAAGCGGTATTTCTTACCTGCTCATAGCTTTTGTCGGCATCTCGCTGGTGGTTTCTTCTATCATGATCGGAATCATCACTTATATATCTGTTCTTGAACGTACTCGAGAGATCGGTATACTCAGAGCGATCGGTGCTTCAAAGCATAACGTAAGAACCGTTTTCAATGCGGAAACACTTCTTGTTGGTCTTACGGCAGGTCTTATCGGTATCGGAGTTTCAGTGCTCCTGACGATACCTATAAATGCTATAATTCACAGCCTTACAAGTCTTGAGACACTTCGTGCCCATGTTCCTGTAGTTGGTGCTGTAATACTCGTTCTGATAAGTATGACGCTTACCCTTATCGCAGGTATTATCCCGTCCGGTGTTGCGGCAAGAAAAGATCCTGTTGAGGCTCTTAGAACTGAATAATATTTGTAAAGGGACTGCATTTGCAGTCCCTTTATTTGTCAGAAATATGCACGATACTTCTTTACGTGCAGCAATATTTTTTTGAAATTTTTGTAACCTTTTCTATCTGTGCAGCGTACATAAGGCAGAAGGACGAAAGGAGGGATACAATGGATGATGTAACGCTCATCCGTATGCTCAGACAGAAAAAGAATGAGTCTGTTGAAGCAATGGTGGATAAGTACAGCGCGTATGTGAGCACGGTCATAAGAAACGTTGTTGGCGGTATGCTTTGCGAAAGTGATGTTGAGGAGATGACCGCAGATGTGTTTATTTCGGTTTGGAAGAATTCCGAGAAACTGTGCGCGGACACGTTTAAGGCTTATCTCGCTGTTATTGCAAGAAATATATCCGTCGGACGTTTGCGAAAGCTCCATTACACCGTTCCGATAGATGAAATGGAAATTGATGACAACTCAGATGTGGAGAACAGTACCGACAATAAGCTTATAGCTGAGGAATTCAATTCTGTTATGGCTGAAATGCCTCCGCGCGACAGAGAGCTTCTTCTAAGATTCTACTTCTATTATCAGAAGATACCTGAAATAGCAGCGGAAATGAATATCAGCGAATCAAATTGCAAAACAGCGCTTCATCGTGCAAGGATAAGACTCAAAGAGAAATTGATAGAAAGAGGTTATAATCATGAGTAAAAATTTATATGATCTTTTTTCAGAATACAATGGCGAAATCCCGAAAATAGAGGAGAAGAGCTGTAACAAGGAACGCATAAAACAGCTCGTTCGCAATCAGACAGAAGAAAAGAAAATCAAGGTACGCAGAAATCCGAAGATATTCTTTATAAGTTTTGCAGCGGCACTTGTTGCGGCAACAAGTGTTACAGCTGTGGCGTATTCAAATGGATTTGAACCTTTCAAGCATATACTGCGTAAAAATACCTCAAATCCGTCAGTAAGCAGTGAACTTCCTCTTGTGAACGGCGGTGACGAGTCAGGTATGGAGGAAAATATCTCTGTTGACTCGGTTGCTTTTTCCGGAAGCGAAAATGCTGAAGTAAAAACAGCAGGTATGTATTACGATAACAATACACTTATGCTTTCTGTGGAAATGAAGTTCGCACAGGGAACTGTTATCCCTGAAAACGCTGTTGTTTTGCCGTACTTTACCATGAAAAACGGCGGCACAGTAACTGAACTGGCAAATCAGAGCGGTGTGGCAAATGCTGCTGTGCTCACTAAGGGTGATGAGGAAAATACACGTATCGCTACGTTCTATCTTTCGGAAAATGAGATCTCAGGAAGTACGATCGGTGTTCGACTTGATAATATCGTTACCCGCGACGACATTTCTTCGGTTCAGGCAGCAGTTATCGCTGAACAGCAGAGGTGGCGTGATGAGTTTGCAGAAAGCGATGATACAGATCAGTGGAAGGCTTACTGGAAGGAAAACAACTTCGATCAGCGTACATTGGACTTCATGGAAGATTATCTGGCAGGCTGTCAGAAAGTTGTGGAGGGAAGCTGGTACGGTGAGATAGAAGTTCCTGCGGAGGCTGCTAAGGCTATGAGCTTTGAGGGTGACGGATTTACCGTAACAGTGGATACACTTTCTTTGACACTTGGTATTGATAGGAAAATACCTGAGATGAGCAATGCTGCTCCTGTAATAACACTGAAGGACGGTACTGTATTAGCTGATACAGGTACTAATGAGGAAAAATGGTTCATTGATAATGGTGTTATGACTGACGGTAAGCATGAGGATTTTGCAAATATTTTCGGCAATGTCTACAGTTATAGCAAGCCGCATTCTGTTGAGGATATCGCTGAGATCGCTGTATATGTGTTTGAATATGACAGCTCTGCGTTAAGTGCTGAAAAATACACTGTTTATACAAGTGAGCAGTAATTAAAAAAACAGCCTGTACTTTAACAGTGATGCTAATATAGAAGTTTATAGTTAATTATCGGGGGAAACCTTTCTGAGGAAAGGTTCTCCCCCGAACCCCTTTCCAAAGACTTTTATCTGATTTTTTCCCTTATAGAGCGCGTA
>Ga0256405_10005349_pt1 | contig 22374 bp, 18 predicted proteins | sample RumenRJG_02DNA_FD_189096 | JGI IMG/M metagenome (GOLD analysis project Ga0256405, IMG submission 189096) | Bovine rumen microbial communities from Lethbridge, Alberta, Canada - RJG_02 | ecosystem: Host-associated > Mammals > Digestive system > Stomach > Rumen | place: Canada: Alberta... | reverse complement strand
CCTGCATCATCCGCGCGATCAACACGACCGACGCGATGAGCGCCACGGTCGAGGAGATCCCCTTTGCCCTGATGCAGAAGCTCGTCAGCCGCATCACGAGCGAGGTCCGCGGCGTCAACCGCGTGCTGTACGACTTTACGCCCAAGCCCTGCGCCACGATCGAATACGAATGATTGCAAAAACGCTGAGAAGGCGCATAAACACTGGATTTTTTCGGTGTGAAAACGTCTCGTGACAACGTTTTGACAACACTTTAAGCATTACTCATAAAAAAGAGCTAACTGATTTTTGTTGGATCAGTTAGCTCTTTTTCTATTTTATTGCATTGTTTGCAAGTAAGAAGCTGTATACATCAGTTGTTTTACCAACATATGGTGGACACATGTTGATGCTAGTCATGTAATTCCGAATATGCCTATTTCTCTTTTCTTCTGAAGAAGGCAGTACTCTAGCCGGAATACTACCCCATCTTTTTAATAATTCAGTTTCAACGCAAGATTTTTCTGCTGCGACAAGGTCGTAATGAATAATAATCCTTATAAGCACATCGTAGAAGCCCACAACACCGCGAAGAAATAGTTTGAGAGGGGCTCCCTGTTGGGTAGCAACAATTTTGGGAAATTCATTTATGCCACAATCCTCTTTCGTAAAACCCTTAATTGCATTGTAGTTGCTTTCAGCTCTGTCATCAAACCGGCGATTTCCATGTGCACAGCAATTTCTGCAACTTTTGAAATACTTATATACAAGTCTGAGGTTGTTAATATATGCATCTTGTTTTTGGCTTGAATAGTGAAAGCACCCAGACAGAGAAGAGGTGTTCTCTGCAGCTAATATTCTTTCAAAAGAAGAAAAATCTCCTTTTTTCAGATCCTCCTTTATCTTCTTTTTTTGCGTGTTTGATTGGTTAAGTAATGATGAATCAACGAAGGAATCCACCCACGAATCAAAGATTGCTAATGCATTAATCAGAAGCAGTTCCGCAATAAATTGTTCCTGGTATTCCCACGACAACTCGTTTGCAATTCTCTTTGGATTTAGTCCGTGTATATCCAATCCACTAACTAACGCATTCTTTACTTCTATGTTGTTTGCATCAGGATGCTCAATGAAGTATTTCTTAGCACCTTGCCTAAGGTTCCATAGTCCTGCATCAAGAGCCCATACCATATCGAAAGTAGCAGTTATTTGCTGAGATGCAAAATAGGTTGCTTCAAAGATAGTGTTAGACATGCAGAATCAGCCCTCTCTCTTTTTTATTTTCCCTACAGCAGACCCTGATTAATCCTTAAGTTTGTCCTTAAAGGCTTCTACGAGGGCATCGCTTAACTCCTGAGACGGCACTTTTACCCAAATACGAGAGCTGTCGTATTGCGGATAGTTATAGCGCCACTTGTCATATTCTTCCTTAGTAATCTCCCCGGCGCGGTATTTTTCCGCGACAGGAGCCCAAGCACAGACCATTTCCGAGATGCGCGCGGCTTCTCTTCCTCTGCGGGGATCAATACGGAAAACAACTTCTCCGTCTCTGTCCTCAATGGTCAGCCCATAGCGATCCTCCAAAGCAAACAGCGTATGCATCAAGCCAAGGTAGCTGTCAATATCGGGAATATCCAGCGCAAGCGGAGAAACCTCCAGAGCACTGGCAAGTGCTTTGGTCAGATCCTCCTTGGGCGTGCGTGTCCCGGCTTCATATTGCGCCATACGAATATCGGCAGTCTTTTCAGGAAAGCCAACCAGTGTCCCCAAATACTTCTGTGTCATGCCCCGCAGATTGCGTATAAAGCGGATTCGTTCACCGATGGCCATAACATTTCCTCCTGTACATGTCCTTGCGTTGATTATAGCAGATGTGCTTAATGTCGTCAAGGATAACTTAAGCAAATTTATTTAATTGTTTTCTCAGAAGCCCTTGACATAAACAAATTCCGTTAGTATAATAGCGTTCGAAGGCTAAGCAAATATGTTTATCTTTATAATTGAATGACCGCCTGTATGGGATACTTCGCCACGACCTCTTGGTATGCTGCTAGGCAAGAGCGAGCGAGAAAACGCCGCCGACAACAAGGGGGCAGGAACGGTATACGGATAGAACGGCAGCGCAGGATTCCCGGCATTCCAGTAATAAAATAACTGCTCTCACTTTTTTGCAGGAGGAGGTGAAATCATGTCAAGTAATACATTTATGAAAGTCGATGAAGTAGCGGAAACACTTGGAATATCCAAGTCCTATGCCTACAAGATCGTCCAGAAACTCAATGCAGAGCTGAAGGAGAAGGGGTATTTAACCATTTCCGGGCGGGTCAACAAACAGTACTTTATGGAAAAGACCTGCTACGGAACAAGTGACAGCAAGGAAAGGAAGTGATGTGAATGGCTGTCTACAAAGAAGAAAAAACAAACACATGGAAGGTTTACTACCGCTATACCGATTGGAAGGGTGAGCGGAAGCAGACAACAAAGCGCGGGTTTGCCACAAAAAGAGAGGCACTGGCATGGGAACGAGAGCAGCTTAACAAGACCCAGGCCGATCTGGATATGACCTTTGCGAGCTTTGTGGAGACCTACACGGCGGACATGAAAAGCCGGATCAAAGAGAACACCTGGCATACCAAGGATCATATTCTCCGGACAAAAATTCTCCCGTATTTCGGGAAAAGGAAGATTTGTGAAATCAAGCCAAAGGACATCATTGCCTGGCAGAACGAGATGCTTAAAGGCAAGGACAAAACCGGAAAGCCATATTCTCCCGTATATCTCAAAACACTGCACAATCAGCTCAGTGCCGTTTTTAATCATGCAGTGAAGTACTACGGACTGCATGAAAACCCGGCTGCAAAAGTCGGAAACATGGGAAAGGCACGGAGCCGGGAAATGCTGTTCTGGACCCAGGATGAGTATCAAAAGTTTTCTGATGCGATCATGGACAAGCCGGTTTCCTTTTATGCCTTTGAGATGCTGTACTGGTGCGGAATCCGTGAGGGCGAGCTTCTGGCGCTCACCCCGGCGGACTTCAATTTTGACCGCAAAATCGTTTCAATCACGAAATCATATCAGCGTATTGAAGGCAGGGATGTCATTACCGATCCCAAAACACCCAAGAGTATCCGCGACATTGTCATGCCGGATTTCCTCGTCGATGAGATGAAGGATTATCTGAAGCAGTTATATGGGATCGGAGAGAATGACAGGATTTTTGAGATTACCAAAAGCTATCTCCACCGGGAAATGACCCGTGGTGCAGATGCGGCAGGGATCAAGCGAATCCGGATTCACGATCTCCGGCACAGTCACATCTCTCTCCTGATCGACATGGGCTATTCCGCAGTTGCGATTGCAGACCGTGTTGGGCATGAAAGCATCAACATCACCTACAACTATGCGCACCTGTTCCCGTCGACGCAAACGGAAATGGCAAACAAACTTAACGATTTCAGAAAGGTGGATTTATAAAAATGTCAGCCAAAAACAGAGATGAACACAACCGTTTCAGAAATATCACCGTAGGGTTCCGGGTATCGCCCGAGGAAAACGAACAGATCAACATCGCCGTAGCGCTCTCCGGCTTACCGAAGCAGGAATACTGCTATCGCCGTTGCCTCAACCGCGAGATCGTAGTGCAGGGAAATCCGAGAGTGTACAAGGCGCTGCGAACTCAGCTTGCCGCCGTTCTCGATGAGCTGAAACGTATTGAGGCCGCCGGAGAGATCCGGGATGAACTGCTGGACAACATCGAACTGATTACCCGGACTCTGGACGGCATGAAGGAGGAGCGACGATGACAGAAGAAAAAGAAACGACTGTCCTCAACACATCTGTTGGCGCAGATGCAGGACAGCCGAATCAAAACCTTTGTGATGACAGTTTAGCAGATTCTCTCGAAGAATACAATAGATATTTTCGCCAGCTGAACGATCCCTCATACTTGCCGACTGTATCTATGAGAGAGCTGTATGAAACCGCGTATGAGAGCAAGCCGCCGCTGATCGACGGCCTGCTCTTTCCCGGAACCTATCTTCTGGTCGGTGCGCCGAAGCTGGGAAAGAGTTTCTTGGTCGCACAGCTCGCCTACCATGTCAGTACCGGGACGCCGCTCTGGGATTACCCTGTGAGGAAAGGGACGGTTTTGTATCTGGCGCTGGAGGATGATAACCAGCGTCTGCAGAGCCGGATGTATCAGATGTTCGATATGGAAATCGCGGATCAGCTCTATTTTGCAACACGAGCGCGACAACTCGGAAAAGGATTGGACGAGCAGCTGGAGCGTTTTGTCCGCGAGCACCCGGATACCAGGCTCATTATCATCGACACCTTGCAAAAGGTTCGTGAGATCGGCGGCGAGGCGTACAGCTACGCAAGTGACTACGATATCATTACCCGGCTGAAAAGCTTTGCCGATTGCCGCGGCCTGTGCCTGATCCTGGTGCATCATACACGCAAGCAAAAAGCGGACGATGTGTTCGATATGATCTCCGGCACAAATGGTTTGCTCGGTGCGGCGGATGGAGCGTTTCTCCTGCAGAAACCCAAGCGCACAGCAAACGAGGCCACGCTGGACATCTCCGGCAGAGACCAGCAGGATCAGAGACTTCATCTTTTTCGGAACGAAGAAAAGCTGTGCTGGGAACTGGAGCGGTGCGAAACCGAGCTATGGAAAGCGCCGCCGGAAGCAATTCTGGATGCGGTAGCCGCGCTCGTAAATGCGGAAAAGCCGGAATGGATCGGGAGCCCGACAGAACTGGTCGAAGCGCTTGCAGTAGATATGAAAGCAAATGCTTTAACCATGAAGCTGAATGTCAACACAGGGCGTTTATATCGCGAGTACGGTATCCGCTACTGGAACAGCAGGACGCACGATGGGCGAAAGATCGTTTTGCGGTATGAGCCGGAGAGCGCGTGACGATGTGTGACGGTCGTGACGATGTTTTCGGCAGCGGGTGCGGTATCCAAAACACCGTCACCATCGACACGGATCGTCACAGGGAGCGGAGGAAAGGTCAGGGGGGCATACCTGCGGGTGGAGATTTCCGAAAGGAAATACAACCCGAACCCCTTGAGCTTTACTCACGGAAAACACTCGCGCAGCAGGAGGGGAAAGAGAATGCTTTTCTCTCCTGCCCAACGGCGAGTGACGCGGCTCTTTATGCTTGCAAAATGAAAAAGCATTGTCATGATGGCCATGCTTTCAAATTGCAAGCATGGATCGGCGCGCGGGTGCAGCGGCGATCCGGTGAAGGGGTACAGGGGAAACTGGTGTTCCCCCTGTGCTCTCGGCAGAGCCCACGGCACTTTGCAGCCCTAGGGGATGAAAGTGTCATAGTGGGTTACACACTTTGAAAAAGTCGTGTAACCGCGCCCTGTTCCACCGTCGCATGGAAAGGAAGTGAAAAACGTATGAATGATAAAAACTACAGTGTTGCCCGCGTTGAGCAGCACACGAAGGCGAGCATCGGGAAATCCGAGCGCCATATCGAGCGCAAGAACGAAAGCTACGAAAATATGAATGTCGATCTGTCCCGGACGCCCATGAATGTCCACTACCAAAGCTGCGGCGATCTGACCTACAACGCCCACCTGGATAAGCTGGTGGAAGAAGGCAGTATCTCTCTCCGGGGCTTGAAGAAGGATGCAAAGGTGTTCGATGAAATGATCTTCGATGTGAACACCGCCTATTTCGAGGAACGCGGCGGTTACGAATATGCCTGCCGGTTTTATGAAGAGGCGTTCCGCTTTGCTCAAAAGGAATATGGCCAGGAGAACATTGTCTCCGCCGTCATGCACGCTGATGAGCTGAACACAGCGCTGACAGAGCAGTTAGGGCATCCGGTCTACCACTACCACATGCACGTTGTCGCGCTGCCAGTGGTTGATAAAGAAGTCCTCTGGACAAAACGGTGCAAAGACCTGGCACTGGTGGGAACAGTCAAGGAGGTTATCCATCAGATCAGCCACTCCAAGAAATGGGCTTCACCGAAGATCACGGACGAGAACGGTCACACGCAGATTATCAAATCCTACAGTCTGCTGCAAGACCGTTTTTTCGAGCATATGCGGGACGCCGGATTTGAGGACTTTGAGCGCGGAGAGCGCGGCAGCACAGCCCAGCACCTTTCGGTCACGGAGTTCAAGGTCAAAAAGGAGGCAGAACGGCTGGACAACTTGGAAACTACCGTTGCATTCATGGAGAACAGTATCAGTTTCCTCGAAGGACAGACAGAGGAAGCCCAAAAGAAAGCCGATAAAGCGCAGGCGCGGGTGGACAAGCTTGTCCCCAAGATGGAGCAGATTGAAGACCTGGCCCGCAAATACACCAACGATGCGGATCAGGTGCTTCCTCCGCCGGATGTGCTGGAATCCGCCAAATCGTACCGGGAAAAGAAGGCAATGCCCCTGTACCGGAAGATCATCGGTGTGCTGCGGAATCTATTCGACAAGTATCTGACGCTGAAACATGACTATGAAGATCTGCAGCGCAAATACGAACGGGAGATCGACAGCGGAAATCAAATGAAAAAGACAATCAAGCGCTTGAATGAGGAAAAGGATAGCCAATCCGGGATCGTTGCCAAGTTCTACGCACTGTGCCGCGGCTCCGGAGAAGAGTATATCGAATCCCAGGCCATGGGCATTCTGGAACGAGAGGCAATGGAACGACAGCAGAAAAAGCTCACCCACAAGCGGCATGACCGTGATGCAAGGTAAAGGGCGGTCTTTTTTGACCTACCACACAGCATGACCAAATGGTGTTTTTCACCCGGCCGGCCAAAGCGTCTTGACCTGCAGTTGTTGAATACTTGCAAGAGGAAACACAGGAAAAATAGTGCACAGAATACAAATGCCGAGGTTGAAGTGTACTCCAGCCTCGGCAGTATATCGTTAATTCGTTCTCGGCTTTGAAATATGGATTTTCCCTTTTGCCTTTCTACGGTGCGGAGGCTTCGGCTTGAAATCCCGTTGGGGCTCTTGAATATTGCGGATTTCCTTAGTTAAGCGTTCGATTTCCGGAAATTTCTTGTTGTCAATACTTTTTGCGGCCTGTACTTGGCCCAGCAAGATCTGCGCAGCTTGGTCAATTTGTTTGAAATCATTTTGCTCAGATAATTGCTTTATTCCCTGAAAGCCATTGTATATTTTTTCTTGGAGACGGTTGGGAACCTCCAATTCATGGTCGGAAGTAACAATCGTTCCCGTAATAGGCTTTGGCTTTTCTTTCGCGTAAAATACGACTTTCTTGTACTTCGGTTTGTGCCCATATCTTCTTAAGATGATATCTATTTCACGTGAGAGTTTTTCCTGAGGGAATGGGTCTTTACTGGAAAAAGTCATGTCATCAACATATAGTGTAAAGATGCACCCATATGATTCGGCACAAGCTTGGATTTGCTTGAACATATCCTCATAAGCATAGTACGCGATCAATTGGCTTGTCGGGCACCCTGTAGGTATTCCGCCTTTATACGTAACAATGTCTGTAAGGATCTTAGCAACATCCGGGGCTGTTTGCATCTTGTCCAGAAAGAAGCGATAGACATATTCACGCCTACAATTATCATAGAATTTTTTTATATCCATCGTAAGCACATAGGCGGAACCGATATGGGCTTTCCCATTATCTATATAACATTTCCCTTTTTCGCCAGAAATGAGCCATTCTGGTCTCTCTATGCGCTGGGTAAGCGTGAGAATTCGTGCCTGGACTGCCTTTATTGTTCTTTTTGGTGCTGTTATAGTTCTCTTCTCAGATGAGTCCTTTTTGTCAATCTCAAATGAACTATATTTAATGGCAGATTGTATATTCCGCAAGTCTCCTTGCTCAATTGCAAGTATTGACTCTAGTTTCTTTCGTGAGCGACACTTATATAGAGCGCATTGGTCTAGCGAATATTTTTGCTTATTCGCTTTCATACCGCTCTCCCGGAGCTTTTGACATTCCGGTTATCAAAGATATCATCATGGTACGAATCATGGCCGCACCTTTCCCATCTTTTTCTGCCTCTTCATAAGATTCCGACAGGAGAATCAAAGAAGACAGCTTAATGCCAAAAATCTCTGCATACTTTCTTAAATGTTCAAGAGAAGGCTGTTTTTTGCCATTTTCTATTTCCGATAAATAGCTTGGAGAAATATTGAGCATTTTGGACATTTCGGAGGCCTTATAACCATATATCACACGCAGCCGTTTTAGAACATCCCCAATCAACACAAGCACCTCCCACTAGAATACGCAACATGCACGATATAAAAGGGGATTAGGCGGGTTTCCTCTTCCGTGCCCACCACATCACCAATGGAAAATCTCGCGTAGCTGCTGGATAATCTGCATGATCATCCAGGCTGCCTCAATCAGCTTAAAACCGATTAGAAAAATCGATTTCCTCCAGTTCGGAGCACTCATAGATTTTCCAGAATGATTGTGGTTTGCCGAGGGTTTCCTGTGCGAGCAGTGATTTCTTTTTGACATTTGTCGTCTCCATTTCTCAAAGCCCAAGTATAGTGAAGGGCTTCGTCCCGGAGAAATGGTTGGTGCACACAGGAACCCGCCTAATCATTTCGCACCTGCCCAAGCTTCCCGGCTTGGGCGGGTGCGGGCGACGGCTTGTCGGTCGGTCAGGCCACATGCCGCCCCGCTAAACAGAACACCGTTAAGATGTTCCACGAGCAGAAACCTGCTCCAGATTAGGGGACAAGACCAGCAGAAAGACCTGCGATCACTGTGCCTGTAGTATAGCAAATTCAAATCTCACTGTCAAGATGAAAATTCGCTATTTGCGAATTTTCATACAATGCAATCTCCCCAAGTGCTCATGGACTAAAAGAAACAACTAGATTATTGATTCTATTGAGGCTACTTGCCTTTCAATTCTCTCCCTTACGTTTTCGTAAGATTGCCCCGCTGTCGTTGAAAGCGGGGCATTTTTCGTATATAATTCAGAGAAAGAAAACACACCTCTTTTGTGGAGGAAGCTATGCAAACAACGATCCTGCTTGTCGAGGACGACGCCGTTTTGCGCCGGGGGCTCACGGAGCTGTTTGCCCGCGAGGGCTACCGGGTGATCGAGGCCGCATCCGTGCGCGGGGCAAAGGAAAAACTGAATCACGATATACAGGCCGTTGTGCTGGATGTTGGCCTCCCGGACGGCGACGGGGTCACGCTCTGCCGCGCATGGCGGGAAGCCGGAGAGCAGAGGCCGATTCTGTTCCTCACGGCAAAGGACGAGGAGCTGGATGTAGTACGCGCGCTGGACTCCGGCGGAAACGACTATGTGACCAAGCCCTTTCGGATGCAGGAGCTGCTTTCCCGCGTCCGTGTTCTATTGCGCAGCGCAAAGCCCCAGACCGTTCAGCGCGACAGCTTTACCGTTGACGAGAGCAAAATGCAGATCGCCAAGGACGGCGAGCCCTTGCCCTTGACGCTGACGGAATACAAGATCGTAAAAATGCTGATGGAGCGCCGGGGCGTTGTGCCGCGCAATCTTCTGCTGGAAGTCCTGTGGGACGACGGAAGCAAGTTCATTGACGACAATACCTTGTCCGTTCACATGAGCCGCCTGCGCGAGAAGATCGGCGCGGAGCATATCAAGACGATCCGGGGAGTGGGGTATCAATGGTCGGATACATGATTTCAGCCGGCCTCCTGCTTGTTGTGATCGTGCTGGCCGTGAAGCTCCTGTTGCAGAGGAAACGCCTGCGGGACTTGGCGGAATCTATGGAGGACTATTTGAACCGCGGCGGCGAGCCTGTGCCCTTTTCTCTGCGGGAAGACGACGTGGCACCGGTGGAAAACGCCGCCTCGGAACTTGAAAACCGTATTGCGGTACTGACGGAACGGCTGCGGGAAGAAAACGACCGTACCAGCTCCCTCACGGCGGACATTTCCCATCAACTCAAGACGCCTCTTGCCTCCTTGCGTCTGTTTGTGGAGATGGACGAGAGCGCACACATGGCCGAAGAACTAAGCCAAATCGAGCGCATGGAAAAACTGATTGGCAGCCTCCTGCGGCTGGAAAAGCTCTGCGCGGACGGATATGCGTTTTCCTTTGCCGAGCATCCGATCCGCCCGCTGATCGAGGGCGTATGGGACGAGCTGCACGCCCTTTGGCCGGGCAAGCAGCTTTCTATCGAGGGAGACGCTCTGATCCGTTGCGACGGCAAATGGCTGGGCGAGGCGTTTCAAAACCTGCTGAAAAACGCCTGTGAGCACACAGCGGAGGATGGTCAAATATGGGTTATCATTGAACAGACAGAGCACACCTTCTATTGCTCTGTTGAGGATAACGGCGGCGGTGTACGGAAAAAAGATTTGCCGCACCTCTTTGAGCGCTTCTACCGCTCGGAGGATCAGGCGCAAAGCGGCTCCGGCCTGGGGCTTGCCATTGTGAAAGAGATCGTGTACCGGCACCACGGGCATGTCAGCGCTGAGAATGGAAAGAGCGGCCTGCGGATCAATTTGGAGATTCCGATTCTCAACCTTACGAAAACGTAAGCTAAAAGTCACCGAAAAGTAAGATTGACCTTGTATGATACAGCCAAAGGGCAAAAACGCTCTTTGGCTATATTCATACGAACAAAATCGAAGCCCAACGAAGTGGGTTCGATTTTGAAAGGAAAAACAAGGCAGGCGGTCGATGTGACGGCGCCTGCGTCGGCACATGACCTCGCTGCCTTGCTTTGACGCTGGAGGAATGATATGAACATTATCAGTTGTGAAAACCTGACCAAGACCTATGGCAGCGCCGCCGCGCCTGTTCACGCCCTGCAGGACGTGAGCCTTGCCTTTGAGCAGGGCTCCTTTACCGCGATCACCGGCAAATCCGGCAGCGGCAAATCTACGCTCCTGCATCTGCTCAGCGGTCTGGACAGACCGACAAGCGGACAGGTCATCTATCAAGGGAAGAATCTCTTTTCCTACAACGACAATCAGCTTTCGGTGCTGCGCCGTCGCCGCTTCGGTTTTGTGTTCCAGAGCTATAACCTTGTCCGGGAACTGACGGCACAGGAGAACATCCTGCTGCCCGTGATGCTGGATGGACGCAAGCCGGACGAGGCGCACATCGGCCATCTGATCGAGCTGCTTGGCATTGAGGATCGTCTTTCCCATCTGCCCGGCGCCATGAGCGGCGGCCAGCAGCAGCGGGTGTGTATTGCCCGCGCCCTTTCAAACAAGCCCGCGATCCTGTTTGCAGACGAGCCCACCGGCAACCTGGACGGCAAAACCGGGCGCGAGGTACTGTCCCTCATGCGCACTGTGGGCAAGGAGCTGGGGATCACGCTCATCATGGTCACGCATGATCTCGGCGTGGCGGAACAGGCCGAGCGCGTGATCCGCCTGGAGGACGGCCAGGTAGCCGAGGACAGCGGGGCGGTGAGCGTATGAAGCAGCTCAGTATCAACCACATTTCCGCGGCGTCCATCCGCGCAAACCGCAAGACCTACCTGAGCCTTGCCGCCGGGATCGTGCTTGCGGTGGTACTGGCAACGGTCATGACGCTCTGTGCCTTTGGACTCATCGAAGCCCGGGAGCAGCAGGTCGTGCAGACCGTGGGTCATACAGACTGTATTTTGCTGGACGAGCCGGACATTACAGACGAATCCCTGCGACAGAGCGGCTTGTTTGACAGGATCGGGCATCAGTTCGTCGCCGCCTCGGTCATAGACAGCAACGTATATCTGGGTTATCTGGACGAGGCGGGACAGGACATTCTCTGCCGCGCCCTGGCCGAAGGGCGTATGCCGGAAGCCAGAGGTGAGATCGCCATCGAGCGCAGCGCGCTGGAAAAATTGCGGCTGGAAGCGGAAGTGGGCGACACGGTGACCTGGACGCTGCTGCCCGTGGACGGAGTGAAAGAAGAACGCAGCTTTACTATCGTGGGTATTCTTCGGGAGCAATCCGGGGCGCTGGACGTGAGCGGCTTCGCCTGGTCCTCCGATGGCGTTTTGAACTGGCCTTCGGCGCTCATTTCCCCCGATGAATCCTTTGCAACCGGCCGTCTCGTGCAGCACCGCGCCATGACCTACGCCCCCTTTGCTTCTCTCTCCCAGGTGGAGAAGCGCTATGACTATGGCCGTTTCTTCGGCGTAAGCCGCACCCAGGCCGCGGTTTATCCCTTCGATCCAGCCGATACCGATATGGCGGCGTACACACAGTTGACGGGTATGCTGCTCATTCTCGGCGGTGCGCTGCTGCTGGCGGTCTGCATCGGCATCTCCTCGGCGATGGAGGGCGTTTTGGCCTCCAAGACCGAAGAGATCGGGATGCTGCGGGCTGTCGGCGCGACCAAGCGACAGATCCGGCGCGTTTTCGGACGCGACGCCTGGCTGTTGAGCCTTGTCGCGCTGCCGGTGGGCTTGCTGCTGGGGCTTGGGGTAACCTGGCTTCTGTGCCGTATGGCGCCGGACGAAATGGTCTTTGCACCGCGCCTCTGGCTGCTGTTTCCGATCCTGCTCATTTCCGCGCTATGTATCGTGATCGCCTCCGGGCTGCCCCTGCGCCGGGCGTCCAGGCAAATGCCCATGGGCGTACTGCGTGATACGGCGCTGCTGCGCAAGGCGGGCAGCTTCAAGAGCAAAAGCAGCTTTCACGCTACCCAGCTGATCGCTGCGCGGCAGTTGCGTATCCATCCCTGGAGGCAGATCGGCGCCGCCCTGCTGGTGGCGGCCACTCTTATCTGCGCCGCGATTATTGGTGAGCAGAGCTACGATGCGGTGGCGGAGTTTGCACGCAGCCGACCGGTGGCCTTCTCGCTGACAAACCAGAAAGCGACCTTCTCCAACATGCCCTTTTCTGTGGTGCGGCCGGAGGTGCAGCTAAGTGAACAGGACGTGGCGCAGGTTCGAAATCTCCAGCTGGTGGACTATGCCAGCCTGGAGGCGGAAACAAAGGTCAATATGCTTCTTTACGGTGAGGTGCCGGATTACTTTCTGCCCTTTACAGGCGGCATCCTCGGCCAAGGGACGGACGGGGACGCCACCTGGATCTACAACATCTTTGGCGGAGGCAGCGGTCTGAACTATCTCAGTATTTCGCCGGGCGACCCGGAACCGCCCACCCCCGGGGAGGACGCCAGTACGACCGAACGGCAGCAGAGCAGAGCATGGGAACAATATCGCCAGATGCGCGCCCTCATGGAGGCGCAGGGGCTGGCGGGAAAGCCGGTGTGCTTCACGCTCTATGTCACCGATCTGAGCCGGGTGGACTACACCGACCGGATTGCCGAAGGCAAGATCGATTTGGCGGCTATCGACGCCGGTCAGCAGGTGCTGGTCTATGCGCCGACCTATCATCTTTTCCGTCTGGAGGACGGGATGCGCATCGCCGCCGCCTCGGACGCCTGGGGCCGCGCGGCGTCTGAGGCGGAATTTGAAAACGACTATTTTCACGCGGGCCAGACGCTGGAGCTGGTGCAGTTTGTACAAGAGCACCTGTTTGATGATATGAGCGAAGAGGCTCTGAGAACGAACTTTGCACAGTTAACAAAGCACGACGCCTCGGTCACCGTCGGTGCCGTTTTGAACGGCAAGCCGATCCGCAACAGCGAAGTATGCATTCTGACCACAGAGGCCGGCGCGAAAGCGCTGGGCTTTGAGATGACCGAAATCACCGGCATGGAGATCTCTCTGACGCAGGACGTGGACAGGGAGACGGAGCAGGCGCTGGAAAAGCGTCTGGAGCGGATCGCCATGCGCGGAGATATGACGGTGTTCAACTGGCTGCAGAGTTGGCGCGAGCAGGTAGCCTCCTCCCGGGCAGCCATGGCGCTCTTTGTCTCGATCATGCTTCTGTTTTTTGCCCTGGCCGTCGCCATACAAGTGGGCAACGCCGGCCGGCGCATCCGCTCCGATACCCGCATGATCGGCACGCTGCGCGCTGCGGGGGCGGACGAAAAAGCTCTGCTGGGCTGTTACCGACTGCCCATGCTGCTGACCACCTTCATCGGTGCGGCGCTCGCTGCGGGGTTGTATCTGGCGCTCGCGATCTGGTATCAGCTACGGACAACGCTGCACATGCACGTTTACACCACGCTGCCGCTGATGCTGATCCTCGCCGCACTTTGCATCCTCTGCTGCCTTGCCGGACTTCGCATGCGCCTCAAGAACGCGCTGGATCAGAGTATCGTTGAGAACATTCGGGAGCTGTGACATGAAAAAGATTCTTTCTATTCTTTTGCTGGCCGTTTTGATCGCGGCCATGATCCCCAGCGCTTGGGCAGACAACACGGACGCCTTTATCATTGATGAACGCGCTGTTTTCAATGACATGAGCCGGTCTTATCTGCAAGGCTACGAGCCCGTTGTTTCTTGGGATCGTCTGACGATGGTGATCCCGATCCGCTCGGAAAAAGCCGTGGGCAATATCCAGGCGGAGCTAATCGTTGCCAATGAGGATATTTCTCCCTTCAAGCCGCAGAGCATGAGCGCCAGAACGCAGCGCGTGGAGGATGGTCTTTGGGCGGTACGCTTTAATCTCTCCCTGTTCTCTGATCGGGTTAACGGGGACTATTCCTGTACGGTGCGCGTGACCGGCGCTGATGCTGACGGCAAGGAACTGATGACAGAGCTTCCCATGATGATCCATATCCGCGACGGGCAGACCAATAAAGAGCCTGCGCAACTTGCGATTTCCGATCACGGCTCTGTGCTGAACGTGGGCGAAGACGGCACCTTGTCTGTGACGATCCAGAACCCCAGTGAGCGTGTGGGCCTTGAAAACCTGTCACTTACAATCAGCGATCCCAGCGGGGATATTCTCCCCAAGGAGCTGGACACCGTGGCCTTGGGTAATCTGATGCCCGGCGAAAGCCTTGATCTCTCTTTCCCCGTCACTGTGCTTTCTTCCGCAAAGGTTACGCCGCACAGCCTGCACTTTGATTTCAGCGGGCAGTCATTAGGGCAGGAGGCGAAGCTCTCGGTCAGCTACACTATCCCCGTCCGGCAGGAGATTCGTTTGGAGCAGGGCGGGCTTCGCATGGCCGAAAGCGTCGTGGCCGGAGACTCCATCACGGCGACATTGCCTCTTATGAACATGGGCAAAGCAGACATCCTAAACGCGATGGTCACGATCTCCTTGCCGGGAATCACCGAGCGTCAGAGTGTGCTGGTCGGCACGATCCAGCCCGGTGAAACCAAGCAGGCACAGATTACCCTCACCGCGCCGAAAAATGCTTTGGGTGAGAGTAGTGGAACGGTCACCGTCTCCGGAGAGGATAATGACGGCAATTCCGTCTCCTTTGATCTCCCCGTCAGCCTAAACGTGGAGGAAGCCGTCAAGACCGACGTGCTCGACACCCAGGGAACGGCCAAACAAAAAACGCCTGTGTCTGTGATTGTGCTCTCCATTGTCTGTGCCGTGCTTGTCGCCGCACTGATAACGCAAAGCATCCTCCTCAGAGGCAAGCTCCACAGGCTGGAGGAAGAACGACTGTAGGACTCTTGACAAATAAGCGAACGCATGATAAAGTATCGACAAATCTAGAAATGAATTCTGGATTTGTCGATACTTTTACTTTTGGGGATCTATATGAATTATATTAAGCGCAGTATTGAGGATTTAGTCAAGTCCTCAGACAAGACCTTTAAATGCGTGCTGGTCACTGGCGCAAGGCAGACAGGGAAATCTACTATGCTCAAAGCCTTGTTTCCCGATAAGAAGTATGTGCCCATTGACGATCCCTTTATCGAGGATCAGGCGAATGAGAATCCCAACATGTTCATGATGCTCAATCCGCCCCCTGCGTTTTATGATGAGGTGCAGCGCGCACCGGGTCTGTTCCGCTTTATCAAAATCAAGTGTGATGAAAGCGATAAACGCGGGCAATTCTGCCTGTCAGGATCACAGCCTCTGGAACTGATGGAGAGCGCTTCCGAATCCTTATCTGGACGTGTCAGCATCATAGAATTGGCAGGCTTATCTCTGCGCGAGATCCAGGGGTCCCCGTTCAACGAACCGTTTGTGCCGACAATGGAGCATGTGCAAAGACGCAGCGGTTCCGCGAAAGCACCGGATAATCTCTGGGCCATTATCCATCGCGGAAGCTATCCAGAGCTGCAGAACCCGGATCTGGACTGGTCGGCATTTTTCTCAAGCTATGTGAAGACCTATCTGGAGCGCGATGTGCGTAAGCTGTCTGCTGTTCAGGATCTGGATGATTTCCGCCGCTTCATGGTAGCGGTGGCCGCTAGGACCGGGCAGATGTTGAATTATGCAAACATTGCTGACGAAATCAGCAAGGACGCCATGACGGTCAAAAAATGGATGTCCATTCTGGAAGCGTCCGGAATCGTATATTTGCTGGAGCCATATACACCGTCTGTTCTGAAAAAGGCAATCAAAACCCCGAAAGTATATTTCCGCGATACTGGCCTTGCGGCCTATCTCACTCGCTGGCTCACGCCGGAGGCACTTGCTTACGGTGCCATGAGCGGCGCTATGTTTGAAACCTTTGTTATTTCTGAAATTCTGAAATCCTATTCCAATCGCGGTATCGATTACCGATATTGTGTTTCTTATTACCGTGGCCGTGATAAGAAAAAAGTCCGGAAGGATGGGCAAGAATACGAGACCGAGAGCGAAATCGATCTGATCATTGAAGAGAACGGAACGCTCTATCCCATAGAGATCAAACAAAGTCCCACAGTTACGGCAGATGAGGCCAGTGCTTTCACCGTACTGGACAAGGTTGAGGAGAAGCGCCGTGGAATGGGAGCGATAATCTGTACTTGTCCGCAACCCAATTTACTGAGGGATAATCTGCTCCAACTGCCGGTGTGGTACGTATGATTAGGATCATGGCGCAAAGAAATAACTTCTTTGTGTTGCATTATTAAAATCTTGGAAATCTAAAACCACTTCTATCTGCTAAGATATAGAATAGGAGAGCAGACATGATAGAGACTATCAAAGGAATAAAAATAAATGGCAGATGTTTCAAGACAGATACCAGCTTGTTGTTCTATCAAAAGCCAAATGACAGGATTTCTATCGTGTATGGAAAAAACGGAAGTGGAAAAAGCACTATTTCGGAAGGAATAGCCGCCCTTTCTCACAAGGAGATTCCATCTGACTTAGCAACGTATTTTATTGACTCAAATCAACAATTATTACCGCTTGGTGATGGCACGAATGTATTTGTTTTCAATGAGAAGTATATCGATGAGAATGTAAAAATCGACGATGATGGTCTTGGAACAATCGTATTGCTCGGAGGGCAAGTCGATCTACAAGCAGAGATAGATTCGCAAGAAAAGCGGGTAGAAGATCTCGCTTCTGACCTTGATCAATTATCTGCCGAGTATAGCAATTATCACAATAAAGACAATCCGCTCTGTCCAGAATATCACAAAAACAGAATAACCAGAGTCCTAAAGCAAGATGGGGGCTGGGCCGAAACAGATTCACATATTAAAGGAAATAAAATAAAGAGCCCAGTAACCGATTCTGTAATCAGCGAAATCGGTACACTCGCTGTTAAGGACACTCTTGTCGATTTACAGGACAAATTTGAAGACTCACAAAAGCTGTTGTCCAAAGTCTCTGATAGTTCAACATCTTATCCAGACGAGATTATTGCAATAAAAATAGACGAGAATTATGAGAAGAATATAATAGATCTTCTTGGAAAGAAAATTGATGAACCGGTTTTATCTGCACGAGAAAAGCTTATTCTATCCGCAATACAAGGAGGGGCTCAGGCAAGAATAGAAGCCGCAAGAGACGATTTTAGTCAGAAAGGGACAAATATTTGCCCTTATTGCTATCAAGCCGTAGACGATAATTACAAACATGAGCTTGTTGAGAGCATTAATAGGGTGCTAAATAAGGATGTTGACGAGCACAAAGCTCAATTAGCTTCCGTTCAGTTTCCTATATTATTGCTTGACTGTGCAGCTTTCTCGAGCCTGGACCTGGAGCTATCTAAGAGTGCAGCTAAGCAGCAAGAAGTATGTATCAAACAATTAGAACAGTATCAGGAACTCATTTCTCAGAAGCTTGGCAGTATCTATACTCCCATCTCTATTAAACCCATTGGACTTGCAGAAGAAGTCGAAAAGTTAAATATCATCCTTAGGGGGCTAGAGGAAAAAAGACAAGAGTTTAATGATGCAGCCAAGAAAAAATCTTCTATCATTAGGACGCTTATCCTCCTAAATAAAGAAATAGCACACCACCAAATTGCTCAACTTTATAAAGACTATTCAAAACAAGAAAAAGGCAGAGAAGCAATACTGAAAAAACTCGACGAAAAGCAGAAAGAGCTTGCGTCGGAAAAACTGAAATTAACTAGTCTTCAGCAACGTAAAGCGAATATTGGTCTTGCGATTGAAAGCATTAATAGTTCATTAAACTATGTTTTCCTATCTCAAGGGAGACTATCTATTGAGTTGCGCAATGAAAAATACTATCTAAAATCAAATGGTGAAGATGTGTTACCTAAAAAAGTATCTCTTGGTGAACGCAATATCATCGCTTTATGCTATTTCTTTACGCAAATTTTAGCTAATCAAGAAATTGGAAAACTGTATCAGAATGAAGCTTTTATTGTGATCGATGACCCTGTTTCAAGTTTTGATTTTGAGAACAAGGTGGGCATTATCTCCCTTCTTCGCTTTCAGACGGCTCGCATTATTCGAGGAAATAATCATAGCAAGGTGCTTTTCCTTTCACACGATTTAGAAACTGTATTTGCACTCAGAAAAGCGATGGAGGAGATTTGCAAATCGACTAAAGGAAAAGCGGGTCAACCAGAGACTTCTTGTAACACTATAGAACTTCACGATACAGCGCTTACTAAAATCAATAATTTCAATGAATATGGAGCTCTTCTCACAAAAGTGTATCATTACGCAAATGGAGATAAGGAGGATTCGCTCGCCATTGGTAATGAAATGAGGCGTGTGCTAGAGGCCTTTTCGACTTTTACATATCGGAAAGGAATTGGAGATGTTTCTCGCGACCCGAATGTATTATATACCTTGGGCAATCGCTCAACTTTTTTTGAAAGCCTGATGTATCGTCTGGTATTACACGGAGAAAGCCACTACGAAGAACAAGTATACAGTATTCATAACGGTTATAATTTTTTCCACTTTATCTCCGAAGATGAAAAGAGAAAAACTGCCAAAAGCATTCTATGCTTTATGTTCCTCTTAAATCCAGGTCATATAGCCGCATACCTGCAACAAGAAATGGGGGCTCTGGCTCAAATCCAAATGTGGGCAAAAGACATTCCCGATAATCAGTCTTTCGAATTAGAAGAATCTTCAAAAAAGAGAGTAATACACCTTTATAGCCTGCCCATATCAGCAGGAGTAGGAAAAGACAGCTTTGAAGATATCCCGTATAGTGACTATGAGACGGATAATGATGTATGTGACTTCGCATTACAAATATCTGGCGATAGCATGGAGCCAACGATTCCAAACGGGAGTATTGTGTTAATTAAAAAGCAGGAAACTATTGAGGACAAGAGAGTAGGGGCTTTCTTTTACAATGGTAGAGTATACTGCAAATATTTAACACATGAGGCTGGAAAGGTATATCTTTGCTCATACAATAGCAACTATCCGCCGATAGAAATTCGCGCAGACGATGAATTGATTGCATATGGAGCAGTCGTTGAAGTTGCAACCTAGAAATACGGCATCACGTATGGTTGAAGAACAATAGCCGGTTTTTACAAATAGATCTATGCATGCGATGCCCTTGGTTGTGACAACACAGTGACAACAAAAATCTTGATAGCCCATAATTTATAGGTAATGCAAATAATCCTGATACTCTGCGCTAAATGACCTACACAAAATCGTTTAGCTCACGGTTTGCAGGAGCGAATACGAATAAGAAAAAGAACAAAGCCGCCCGGAATCTGCCAGATTCCGGGCGGCGCTTTTGTTGTATAGCAGGAGAGGGAATACGCCTCAGCGATAGGTGTCCGCCGTAATGCTGTCGAGGTCGACGTCGCGTGTCTCCTTGACCTTGGTCAGCAGCACCAGCAGCGACAGGGCCATGAACGGCAGGCAAATCAGCAGGAACAGCACGTCCATCGGCAGGAAGTTCTGCAGCACGATAAAGAGAATCTGGCCGATGAACATGCCCGCGCCGATCAGCACCGAGATCGTCCCCATGACGGACGAGCGCATCCCGGAGGGCGAGGACTCGGCCGGCATCGTCAGGATGATCGTGTCGGACATGGACCACAGCCCGCCGATCGAGCAGCCGTAGGCGATGCCCGCGGCCACCGGCCCCCAGCCGAGACGGCAGGCCGCCACAAACAGCCCGAGCCCGACGAGCGCGAGACCGCCCAGCAGCACACAGACCTTTTTGCGCCCCATCCGGTCGGAGAAAAAGCCGCTCGCGATCGTGACAAGGCCGTTGAAGAAGGGATAGACGATCAGTGCGACGGCGACCAGCTCCGTGGACATGGCGCCCTCGAGCACCGTGGCGTAGTACGAGGTATAGAAGGTCGTGGCAAAGAAGAGGAAGCCCGCGATCAGGATCCAGCGGAGCTGGCGGTTGGTAAAGATGAACTTCAGCGCGCGGAACACGCCGCCCTCCTCGGCCGCGCCGGTTTTCCGGTCGGCCTCGGCGCGGGCAAGGCGCTCCTCGGGGCTAAGCGAGAGAAAGGCGCGGCGCTGCTGGAGGAATACCGGCGTCTCGCGCACGAGGAAATAGGACATCAGGCCGATCACGATCGCCACGACGACCGGGATCAGATACACCATGCGCCAGCTGCCCGGCACGTCCTCGCGCAGAAAGGCGTGGGAAAGCACGCCGATGAGCGACACGCTGATGAGCGCGATGCCCTTGGCGACAAAGCTGTAGGTCGCGCGCTTGGCCTTCGGCGCGGTCTCCATGATATAGAGCACCTGCATGTCGTTGGGCGTGAAGAACATCATCGCGAGCATGCCGAGGATATACTGCACGACGCTCTGGCTCGTCATGACGATCAGCATCCCGACGCCCATGCCGATGGTGTTGATCATCAGGAACAGCCGGCGGCCGTATTTGTCCGACAGCGCCTTGTAAAACGGCGAGATGATCAGGAACAGGTTCGAGGCCACCTGCCACGGCGCGACCGTGTTGATCGCGCCGGTGTACTCCGGCGAGTTGACGCTGCGCGATGTGATCGAGAACAGGTCGAACAGCACATAGGGCTGCATCGCCGCGTTCATGTTCGAGGTGATCTCGTCGACGATGTAGATGACCGTCAGCACGATCATCACAAACAGCAGATAGTGCGCAAACTGCGGCCGCGCGGCCTCGCGGTCGAGCCGGGCCAGCTCCTTTTGCTCGCGCAGGGCGAGCTTTTCTTTCTTGTCCATTTCCGGCGCTCCTTCGCGGGTAAACATTCTGGAAACATTATACATCTTCAAAGGGAAAAAGCAAGAAGCCGCTCCGGGCGACAAGCCCGGAGCGGCTATGAAGAGAGACCGTTATTCCTTCCGCTCCAGCTCGCGCTGCATGCGGCGCAGCTTGCCGCCGCAGTGGAGAAAGAGATAGAGATACACCGCGGTCATGACGCTGAAGAAACCCAGGAAAAAGCCGCTGGCAAAACCGCCTGCGCCATAGTAAATATCACCGTCGAGCGCGCGGAAGAGGTTCGGCAGCACGCAGGCAAAGAAGATCAGCAGCAGCGGCAGCATCCGCGTCCGGACGATGTTTTTCACCATATCGAGCCTCCCCGCGTCGTCGGTGAAGAGCTCGCTCTCCCCCTCGTTTTCGGTCTCGGCGGCGCGCCTGCGCCAATAGACCCAGCCCATGCAGCGCCCGCAGTTTTCCCAGCCGAAGTCCGTGAGCATCCGGGCGTAGTCGCCGCCCTCTTCGTTGTTCGGAAAGTCCAGCCGGTAGATCACGTCCTCCGGCTCGCCCTTTTCAAAAATATAAAAGCAGGGGACGACCATGCGCACAAGATGCAGCCCCTCGCGTGCGCGCTCGCGCAGCCAGACTTCCTCTTCCTTAAAATCCGCGATCGTGAAGACCGCGATCTTCGTCACTTGCTCAGCCATCGTACTTCTCCCCTCTGCTGTTGCGATACAGCCTTTCGATCCGCCGCATCTCGCGGTCCAGAACCTCTTCCCCCAGCGCCGTGATGCGGTACAGCCGCCGCTTGTCCTCCTCGTGGTCAAAGACGATCAGCCCGTCCTTTTCCATCTTCGAGAGCGTGCCGTACATCGTCCCCGCGCCGATCGCGACCTCGCCGTTCGTCAGCCAGCTCACCTGCCGCGCAATGCCGTAGCCGTGCTGCGGCGTCTGCAGGCAGTAGAGGATGTAAAAGCCCGTCTCGGTCATCGGCACGTAGACGCGTTCGATCCTGTTGTCCATGTATTTCACCTCGATGTATCGCAGTTCGATATAATATATATCACGGCTCGATATATTTG
>Ga0256405_10005347_pt1 | contig 22384 bp, 27 predicted proteins | sample RumenRJG_02DNA_FD_189096 | JGI IMG/M metagenome (GOLD analysis project Ga0256405, IMG submission 189096) | Bovine rumen microbial communities from Lethbridge, Alberta, Canada - RJG_02 | ecosystem: Host-associated > Mammals > Digestive system > Stomach > Rumen | place: Canada: Alberta... | reverse complement strand
AAGACTCTTCGCAGACAGGGCTATGGCTATCCGGATGACGAATACTTCTTCCTGAAGCTATTTGACATGAGCCGACGGGACTATGTCCGGAACCCTAAATCCCACAAGTTTTGTGATTGAGCCAGAAGCAGCGGGAGGAAGACGGTGAAGTGCTGGTATCCACGGTCCTGTTCGATGACCGGAGCGAGGTTCTCTATGACCGTGTACCCCTGGAGAAGATGCCGCAGATGACGGAGAAAGAGTACTATGTGCGGGGATGCACAGCTCTCCTGGATGCCGTCGGCGGCGCAATCCGTCACATCGGCAATGTCCATAAGTATGCAAGAGAGGAAGACCGTCCGGAAAAGACCATCTTTGTGATTACCACGGATGGACTGGAGAACGCGAGCCGGGAGTATTCCTACGGCCGCGTGAAAAAGATGGTCGAGCAGCAGAAGGAAAAGTATGGCTGGGAGTTCCTGTTCCTGGGAGCGAATATCGATGCCATCGAAACTGCCGGCAGATTCGGCATCTCCGCTGACCGCGCCGCAAATTATAACAGTGACCGCGAAGGTACGGCGCTGAATTATGAGGTGCTTGCCGAGACCGTCTGCAAGATGCGGGTGGCGGCAGCGCCCATTGACGCAGGTTGGAAGAAGCGTATTGACGAGGATTATCAGCGGCGCGGAAAGAAGAACAGACACTGACAGGAGGAGTAAAGTATGGCGCAGCACTCTATGCAGAACCTCAAAGTTGCCGTTATCACCGGCGGTGCCCACGGCATTGGCCAGTGCATTGCGGAGGAATTCCATCTCGCCGGGATGGATTGATACGGATTACCGGGTCTACGAAGGGCCGGATGCTCTGCAGCAGCCGGCGGGACGGGTCGGGAATCCGATGGATATTGCGAACATGGTGCTGTTTTTGTGCTCCGACAAGGCCGGATTCATCACAGGGGAGAATATCTGTATCGACGGCGGCATGACGAAGCTGATGATCTATCACGATGACCACGGGTGGACCTATACGCCGGACAATTGACATCATATGAGACACTAGAGGTATGGAGGATTAAACGAATGAGTAAGGAAAGCAGAAACGCGCCGCAGCGTATTAACGAGATGGAAGACATCCTGGATCAGGCCATCCGCAAGATGAATGCACTGGAAGAGAAGATGGCGGAGTACGAAGCATTTCAGCCGGAGATTCGGAAGCTGGAGGCCTATTATACGAGCCCGCAGTGGAAGGAAGATTTTGCCGCCGATGAGGCGGGAGAGTATCCGGAAAACCTGAAACGGGGCGTACTCTCGGAGGACGGTATCTGGAATGTGTTGGAGCGGAATAAGGAACTGCGGGAGAAGGCAGGGTTCAATTCCGTGAATTCGGAAGAGAACCCAGCCGGGGAATCTGCAGAATATGCCGAAGTCATCGGGATGTTCCACCGGATGTGGGACGGCTTTCCGGGACTGGCCAGACTCATTGACAGAAACCACCATGTGATTGCTGCAAATCCTGTGGCGCTGGAGAAGGGATTTGCCCCGGGATGCGTCTGTGCGAAGGTGGGGGCGCCGGAGATTCACAGGCAGTGTAAGCTGACAAGGCTCTTCCAGACCGGGGAAGCGCAGACAGATAATGTGATAGAGGACCGCATCAGAGGGTGGATGCCGGTGGAAGGGTATCCGGACCTCTCTGTGCATTTTGCTGTAATGATTCCGGAGGAATAACTATGTATGTTCTAATTTTAAACGGCAGCCCGAGACCGAAGGGCAATACAAAACAGATGATTCAGGCCTCCTGCGAGGGCCTGAATTCTGCGGGTCATGAATATGACGTGTTTGATGTCTGCAGAATGAACATTCACGGGTGTCTTGCCTGTGAGTACTGCCATACCAAAGGAGACGGGCAGTGCGTCCAGAAGGACGATATGCAGGAGATTTACCGGAAGCTGGCGGAGGCGGAGATGCTGGTGATCGCCTCGCCCATCTATTACCACGGTATCTCCGGGCAGCTGAAGTGCACCATTGACCGCTTCTATTCGGCGGCGTATCCGAATAAGCCGGCGAAGCTTAAGAAGGTGGCCATGTTCTTAAGCTCCGGGGACCCTGCTATGTACGACGGGGCCATGTTCTCTTATCAGGGAGATTTCCTGGATTATCTGGAACTGGAGGATATGGGAGTATATACCACCAACGGGTATGATCCCGGTGTGGCAGAAAGCAGGCTGGAGGAGCTCCGGAGATTCGGCGCTTCGCTGTAAAATACAGGATACTGACAGAAATGGAAATTCAGATTAAAGATGACCTGGACCTTAAACGGATTGCCGACAGCGGACAGTGTTTCCGCTGGGTGAAGGAGGAATCCGGCGCATACCGGATCCTGCACAGGGACCATATTCTCCGAATCCGGGACCTGGGGGATAGCGAATTCTGGCTTTCCTGCACGGAGGAAGAGTACCGGGATGTCTGGTATGAGTATTTTGACTTCGGCACCCGTTACCGTTCGGTGAGAAGGCGGATTTTGAAAAAGAATGACCCTTTTCTGTACGCCGCCTGCAATTCCGGAAAGGGAATCCGGATTCTTAAGCAGGATGCCTGGGAGATGCTGGTGAGCTTTATCATATCCCAGAATAAGAATATTCCGGCCATCAAGAAGAGCGTGGAGCTCCTCTGTGAGGCAGCGGGACGGCAGGCAGAGGATTCCTGCGGAAGGTATTATCTCTTCCCGACGCCGGAGGAGATTCTTTCCCTGAGCGATGAGGATCTTTCGGCCTGCAGGCTGGGATACCGGTGCAGATATGTGAGGGCGGCAGCTAGGGATGTGGCCGAAGGAAGGCTTGACCTGGATGCACTTAGGAATGCGCCGGAGGAGACGGTGCTTCGGGCGCTGACCGGCGTCTGCGGCGTCGGCATCAAGGTGGCAAATTGTGTTTCCCTGTTCGGGCTTCATCACATCGATGCCTTTCCCATCGATGTGTGGATCCGGCGGATTCTGGACAACGAGTATCCCGGGGGATATCCGATGGAGGAATACAGCCCGTACAATGGCATTTACCAGCAGTACATGTTTTACTATTATCGTAATCGAGGTTGAGTATGCCCATAGATACAGCGGTTATCGGCACGGTGGTGATGGATATCACCGCAGAATCGGTAGGACTGCAGACCGACTGGAAGGAAAAGCAGAGAATTGACGGGATCCGCCTCGCCATCGGCGGGGACGGCGCAAACCAGAGTATCCGCATGGCGGATCTCGATATGTCAGTGGCCATTACCGGCTGTGTCGGAAAGGATATGGCGGGGATGCTGGCCATGGAAGCCCTGCGAAAGCGGGGCGTGGATGTCAGTCACATGACCGAATCTTCCGACCGGGAGACCGGCACGGCGCTGATTCTTCTGCGGAATGACGGAGACCGGAACATCTTTTCCAACAACGGCGCCCACCCGCAGGTCTATAAAGAGGACTGCGCATGGATTCGTAAGGCGGATATCCGGGCCCTGTCCATCGCGAGCCTGTTCTGCCTGCCCTGGCTGGAGGAGGACGGGCTGCTTTCGCTGCTTGAGGACTGCCGAAAGCGGGGGATTCTTACCTTCGCGGATCTGGGTTCAGACAAGAAGAAGCAGGGACTCCCGGGAATACAGCCTTTTCTTCCCTGGATTGACTATTTCCTCCCCAGTGAGGAGGATGCCCTGGCCATGACGAGGACCGATACGCCGGAGAAAGCGGCTGAGGTTTATCTGCAGAACGGCGCATCTGCCGTGGTTATCAAGTGTGCGGCAAGAGGTGCCTATTACAGGAGTACAGAGGAATCCGGCTGGGTGCCGGCACTGCCGGTTGTACCCGTGGATACCACGGGTGCCGGGGACTGCTTTGCGGCCCACTTCATACACGGAATCCTCAGGGGACTGCCGCTTAGGAAGGCCTGTATAAAGGCCTGTGAGGCCGCATCGCTGAGTACCCTTGCAAGAGGGGCCTCTGCGGTACCGATTGACTATACAGCTTTCAATCAGAGCAAAGAGGACTGATTCGCCGCCTGTTGAAGATGCCCCGGAGTGCCGGGAGAAGGGGGAATTATGAGGGATGAAAGAATAGCAATGCTGCGGGATACGCTGGATATTCTGAAGAGAGGCAGTTATCAGGCCGGCCGGAAGACGGTTTCCTTAAAGCTTACCCGGGCGCAGATGGAGGAGGCGGAGGTATATCTCCCGGAGGATGTCCGGGCTTTGGAGGAATCGAAGGAATTCCCCCATGTGCACCATTTCGGCCGATGCGGGTATGGCTGTGAAAATATGGATTCTTTCAGCCTGGCGAGAAAGCGGATGGAGCAGCTTTCCTATAACCTGAACGAGAAGGGGGTAAAGCCCATTCTCGTGCTGAATCTGGCCAATCCCGTGAATCCCGGCGGCGGCGTCCGCAATGGGGCACTGGCCCAGGAGGAGGATCTCTGCAGGAAGAGCTCGCTTCTTCTGTCCCTGGAGGGAAAAGCGGCGGCGCCTTACTATGCCTATAACCAGTCCCTGCATACCTACATGGGTTCCGATGCGGTGATCATCCACCCGCAGGTGGAGATTATAAAGGATGAGCGGGGAAATCTCCTTCCGGAGACAGCCGTTGTTGCCGTGATGACCTGCGCGGCGCCCATGCTGAACTACGGAATGGAGGGCATGACAGAGGAGCAGTACGAGGAAATGATGCTTCGCCGCATTACCGGGATGCTGAAGGCGGCGGCATACAGGGGATATGAGTACCTGGTGCTGGGTGCCTTCGGATGCGGCGCATTTGCCAATGATGCCAGAGTGGTTTCGGACCTGTTCTATAAGGCGCTGAAGGAGTTTGATTACGATGGCATGCGGGAAAAAGACATGTTCCGGAGAATCGACTTTGCCGTCCTGGACCGCACCGCCGATAAGTATAACTTCAGCGAGTTTTCCCGGAATTTCGAGAACTTTTACCGGGAGGAAGACCGGGCAGAATATGAAGAAGCTCGCAGAAAGATCAAGGAGACAGAGGTTCATCTGGATAAAATCCGCGGCTGTATCTTCGGAGGCGCCGTGGGAGATGCCCTGGGGTATCCGGTGGAGTTTTATTCGGAAGAGGAGATCTTCGGGACCTTCGGAAGTGAGGGGATTACCTCCTATCTGCCGGATAAGAAAACGGGAAAGGCGCTGATCTCCGATGACACGCAGATGACCCTCTTTACCGCGGATGGCCTGCTGGTGGGAGAGACCAGGGGCATGATGCGGGGAATCCGGGGAAAGGACCGGCACTATGTGGACCGGGCCTATCTGGACTGGCTGCTGACCCAGGATTCCACCATGGAGGAGGTGAACCGCCACGACCGGTTTACCAAAGAGGGCGGATACTCCTGGCTTCTGGATGTGCCGGAGCTGTACGCCCGCCGGGCACCGGGGAATACCTGCCTGTCGGCCCTTCGCGAGGGCATCGGCATGGATGATTACGTCCAGGCGGCCCGCAACACCAGCAAAGGCTGCGGCGGCATCATGCGGGTGGCGCCGATTGCGATGAATTATCCCGGCATGGACATCAACAAGCTGGATATGGAAGGGGCGCAGCTGGCGGCCATCACCCACGGGCATTCCCTGGGATATATGCCGGCGGCGGTGCTGGTTCACATATTGTACGGAATCGTCTTCCCGCCGGAGGGAGAAGCGATACCGCTGAAGGAACTTATCCTGCATGCAAGGGACAAGGCAGAGGAAATCTTTGCCGGGGATAAGCATCTTCCGGAGCTTACGGACATCATCAACCGGGCCGTGGACCTTGCGGAGCACGGTTCTGCGGACGACCTGGAAAATATCCATCAGCTGGGCGAGGGATGGGTCGCCGAGGAGACCCTGGGAATCGCGCTCTACTGTGCACTTAGACATCAGGATGACTTCTCCGCAGGAGTAATAGCTGCCGTCAACCATAAGGGAGACAGCGATTCCACCGGCGCCGTCACCGGCAATATCCTGGGCGCGCTGCTGGGGTATGATGCCATAGAAGACAAGTGGAAAGAAAACCTGGAGCTCTCGGATGTGATTCTGGAGATTGCAGACGACCTCTGCCATGGCTGCCAGATGTCCGAGTACAGCCACTACAGGGATCCTGCCTGGGAGGATAAATATATGCATATGCACCGGCCGGAACAGAAGGAAAAGGACGGGACCGGGAACGGCGCTCCGAAGGGGGCCCTCATCCGGCTCGTTCAGGGAGATATCACGAAGATTACGGATGTGGATGCCATCGTCAATGCCGCCAACAACAGTCTTCTCGGCGGCGGGGGCGTGGACGGGGCCATTCACCGGGCAGCAGGCCCAGGCCTTCTTGAGGAGTGCCGGACGCTTCACGGCTGCGAGACCGGAGAGGCTAAAATCACCGGAGGATACCGCCTGCCCTGCAAACACGTCATTCATACCGTGGGACCGATCTGGAGAGGCGGAAACCGGAAGGAACCGGAGCTTCTCGCAAACTGCTACCGGAATTCGCTGAAGGTGGCCATGGAGAACGGCGTCCGGAAGATTGCCTTCCCATCCATCTCGACCGGCGTCTACAGCTATCCGCTGGATCAGGCGGCGGAGATTGCAGCGACCACCGTCAGTGACTTCCTGGATAAGAATCCGGATGCCTTTGATCTGGTGGAGTGGGTTCTCTTTGATGCGAGAACATTTGCCGCATATAAGAATGTACTGGACAAACTGCAGGCAGAAAAGATTATCAATTCACCGCTGTTTGACGAAATCAACCGCAGTCTGCGGGACGGGCTGGTGTAATACGCACGCGCAGGACACGGGATCGTGAATATAATTGGAGGTGCAAGTCATGGGAGATGGAAAGAAGCTGGCCGTTTTGTTTCCCGGCGTCGGCTATACCTGCGATAAGCCGCTTCTGTACTATGGGGGAAAACTCATGGAGCAGAAGGGATATGAGGTGATCCGGCTGAAGTACCACGGCTTTCCGGAAAAAATTCGCGGAGATATGGCGAAGATGAAGGAGAGCTTCTTCCTGGCGCTGCGGCAGACCAAGGAAGCGCTGGAGCAAGTTTCCTGGGGAGAGTATGAGGACATCATATTCCTCTCCAAAAGCATCGGAACCATCGTGGCCGCAGCCTATGCCCAGGAGCAGGGCCTGGCGGTGAAGCAGGTGCTTCTCACGCCCCTGTCCCAGACCTTTGACTTCCTGGAGAAGGACGGCGACGCCTTCGCATTCCACGGAACCTCCGATCCCTGGGCTGTGACCGCAGAGATAAAAGAAGCCTGCAGCAGGCTCGGGATCCCTCTGTATCTCACGGAAGGCGCAAACCATTCCCTGGAGACGGGAGATGCGGAGAAGGATATTGAGATACTGGCGGAGACCATAAGAAGGATCGGCGGGAGCGCGGGGATATAGATTCAGAATTGCGACAATCAAGAGGATAAGACATGCAGGTAGAACAGTTTGTAATGGCATATGGCATTGAGCAGGACCGGATCAGGGCGCTGCTTCCGGAAGATTATGAGTCTCTTCGGCCGGTAATGCGCATTAATACGGAGATCCGGGACGAGAAGACGGTCTATATCGAGTTTAACACCCCCGTGGCCCACGGGGGAAAGCGCGGGTGGCTGAATATCGCTCACTGGGAGAGCGGGGATGACCCGGTGACATGGGTCCGGGATGGACAACGGGTGGAGATTACGGCTCCATTTTTCCAGTTGATGTATAAAGGCACAGGCCTTGCGGGCGGCTGTCCTGCGGAGAAGGACAATGACGGCTGTTTCTTCCTGCAGGAAGGGGTGTTTCGGCCGGCGGAGACGATTACGGAGAACAAGGAGTTCTGCGACTGTGAATTCGCCTGGCACTTTCATGAGGGGGACGCCGCAGGAAAGAGTGAACGGAAGACCCTTCCCGCCTTCCCGGAGGAAAAACAGCACAGCTATGAGAAGAGAGAACTGACCGCGGAGAATGCGGCACAGATTCCCTGCCGGCAGGTGCTGGGGACGTATATAGTACGGTTTAAAAGAAGTTCACTGACAGCGAGGTAATCCCATGCTTTACATCATCCGTCACGGACAGACCGAGAAGAATAAGGCAAATCTCCTGCAGGGCCGGAGTGACATCGCCCTGAATGATACGGGAAGAATGCAGGCTGTGGAGGTCAGAGACCGGCTTTTGGCAGCGGGAATACACTTTGACCGGGTGTACAGCAGCCCCCTGGTGCGGGCCGTTCAGACGGCCGAGATTGTAACCGGTATGGCGCCCCATGTGATTGAGCCCCGCCTGATTGAGATGGACTACGGGCCCTATGAGGGAATGGATCTGAAGAATCCGGCTCCGGAACTGATGGAGTTTTTCCGGGACCTGGTGCATCATCCTGCCCCGAAGGGGATGGAACCTTTACCGCACATTGTTTCCCGGCTGGGAGAATTCCTGGAGGAGATTCGGCAGGAGGCAGCGGAGCAGAATGTCCTGCTTTCCACCCATGCCATTGCCATGAAGGGGGCGCTGGAATATCTGATGCCGGATTCCCATGGAAGCTGGTGGTCGAGATATATCGGCAACTGTGCCGTGTTTTCGGCCAAGGTGCAGGCGGATGGAAGATTTGGAATTCCGGTAGAATTCACAGAATGATTCTGATTTCACACTTCCATCACTTTTGCATAGTAAGATAGGCTCAAATTGAGGTGGTATCGTGCAGCGCAAGCGTAAGTCCGGATACCGTAACATTTTCAGAAAGGTGGTATCTGACATGAAAAAGAGATGTATTGCAGCTGCACTGGCACTGACACTGGTGATGAGCATGACAGCCTGCGGAGCGGGCGAAAGTGCGGCAGCCGCAGCAGAGACGGTGGAAGCACAGGAAACCGCAGCAGAGACGGAGGTTTCTTCTGAAGCTGCAGAAGAAGCGGAAGGAGAAGAGGCCCCGGAGGAGATGCCCGGTGAAAATGGTCAGCCCGGCGGCGGTCCCGGCGGCCAGGGAGGTCCCGGCGGCGGTGGCGGTGTGGACAAGTCGTCTGACACCGAGCTTCAGGCCATGATCACCGAGGTGGCACCGAAGTTTGAACTCAGGACCTTTGAGGATGAGGAAACGGGCACAAGTCTCCAGTATCAGCTGTATGTGCCGGAGAATTATGAAAGCACACAGAGTTACCCGCTTCTGCAGTTTATCCCGGATTCCAGCGTGGTCGGCAAGGGTACTGATGCGGTCCTGACCCAGGGCTGGGGCGGTCTTGTCTTTGCGACAGAAGAGGAGCAGGCAAAGCATCCTTCCTTTATTGTCATCCCGGTATTTACCGAGACGGTGGTCAATGATAACGCGGAGCATTCGGAGCAGGTGGATGTTGCAGTTCGCCTGATTCAGTCCCTGACAGAAAAGTATTCCATTGACACGGATCGTATTTACACAACGGGCCAGTCTATGGGCGGAATGACCTCATTTTACCAGAACATTGCATATCCGGATCTTTTCGCGGCATCTTTCTTTGTGGGAAGCCAGTGGGATAACAGCCAGTTAGGCGTTCTGGAAGACAAAAGCTTTTTCTATATTGTCTCCGCCGGCGATCCGAGAGCATCCGAGGGGCAGGCGGGACTTATGGAAGTATTTGACAGCGACGGCACCTCATACAGTCACGCCGAGTGGAGCGCGCAGGACGACGCAGAGACCCAGAATGCGGCAGTGGCCTCCATGCTGGAAGAAGGAAATGACGCAAACTTCGTGACATTCACGGCAGGAACTACCGTTGCGGATGGCACAGTCAGCAACAGCATGGCCGGGGAGCATATGACCTCCTTTGATTATGCTTATAAGATCGAGGCAGTGCGCGATTGGCTGTATGCGCAGAGCAAATAAGCGTTTATGCAAGACTGATGCTGCAGGATACTTCGAGAGGACAGCATGGAGAGAATACACTACGTAAGAAGGACTATAACGCCATTGCTGCTTGTAACGGCACTGGTCATGAGCGGCTGCGCAGGGAATACTGCGGCGGAGAGTCAGCCTGAAACCGGGGCAGCCTTCGGCGGTGAGACGGTTATCACCGGCGGCCGGGATGCGGAAGGAACGAACGGCGTCATCGCCGCGGGCAGAGAAGATGCGGCCCGGATCGGAATGGACATCATGAAAGCAGGGGGCAATGCCATCGACGCCGCCTGCGCCATCGGGTTTGCCCTCGGTGTCTGCGAGCAGCAGTCTTCCGGTATCGGCGGCGGAGGCTTTATGACGGTCCGGTTCGGGGAGACCGGGGAAGTGGTATTTATCGACTTCCGGGACCGGGCGGGAAAAGCGGCGTCCATTGATCAGTGGACCATCCTGGAGGACGGAACCGTAAAGGATCAGGAGAATAAGATCGGCGCAAAGGCCGTGGCTGTTCCCGGAGAAGTAAAGGGAATGCTGTACGCCCTGGATCACTATGGAACCATGAGCCGGCAGCAGGTGATGCAGCCCGCCATCGATATGGCAAGAAATGGGTTTACCGTCTCGGAGATCACCAGCCGGGACATCAAGGACGCCTATCCGCAGATATCCGCATATCCGAGTACCGCAGACATTTACCTGGATCCGGACTGGCAGATGCCCTATGAACCGGGCGATACCATCACCAATCCCGACCTGGCGGATACGCTGGAGCTCATTGCAGAAGAGGGAGAGGAAGCCTTCTACCGCGGGGAGATCGCGGAGAAGATTGTGGATACCGTGCAGAAGTACGGAGGAAATCTGACGACGGAGGACTTCGCGGATTACGACATCAACGTTACCGAGCCGGTGCACGGCACCTACCGGGGATATGATATCTACTCCTCCGCACTGCCGTCCTCCGGCGGGGCCATCATCCTGGAGATGCTGAATATTCTGGAGAATTACGACGTGGCTTCCATGGATCCGGAATCGGCGGAGTATTTCCACCTGCTGTCGGAAACCATGAAGCTGGGATTTGCCGACCGGGCAGAGTTTATGGGAGACCCGGAATTTAACGAGGTTCCCGTTGCGGGGCTTATCGACAAGGAGTACGGGAAGACGCAGGCGGAGAGGATCGACCCGGCAAAGGCCGGCAGCTATGAGGCGGGAGAGCTGATGCCGCAGGAGTCCGATTCCACCACCCATTTCTCGATTATCGACAGTCAGGGCAATATGGTGGCGGTCACAAAGACGGTGGATGCCACATTTGCCTCTGGTCTGGTGGCGGAAGGAACCGGCATTCTCCTGAATGACACACTGTACGACTTTTCCCTGGACCCGGAGAGCCCGAATGTCATTGCGGGCGGAAAGCGGCCGCTGAGCTCCATGAGCCCCACGCTGGTTCTGAAGGACGGAGAGCCTTTCCTTGCTCTCGGCGCCCCCGGCTCTACCCGGATTATCACCGGTGTGACCCAGGTCATCTCGAAGGTAATTGACCACGGGATGGACATCCAGGAGGCCATCGACGCCGTCCGGATGCACGATGATTACGGAACCCTCATTCTGGAAGACCGGGTGGAGGATTCCGTAAAAGAAGAGCTTCGGTCGATGGGACATGAGCTGGAAACCGGCGAGGTCTGGTTTACCTTCCCCTGCGTGCAGGCCTGCATGCGGACCGAAGACGGAACACTCCGCGGCGCAGCGGACCCCAGACGGGACGGCAAGGCGCTGGGGTGGTAGGAGCTGTATAGATATATGCACAATCGAAAGGGACCGTGAAAAACGATTGCTCGTTTTTTCACGGCCCCTATTTTTTTATAAGTGCCCGGTATTTGCTTTCTCCCGCCGGTAGAATTATAATCATATTGATGTGGTCACAGATACTTTGTGCAGCGCGGTAAGCGCGGAAGAGAGGATAAGCAATTGATTCTGTTTATAAATGCCTGCGTCCGTAAGGAGTCGAGGACAAAAATCCTGGCGGATCGTCTTCTGGCAGAATTAAAAGAAGATACAAAATGCAATCCGGAAAATGATATAAAGAATACTGCAGAAAATGTAATCGAAGAACTGCGGCTGGAGGAGATGTCCTTCCCGGTGGCGGATGAGGCCTTTCTCCATAAGAGAGACGCCCTGCTTGCTGCCGGGAAGTTCGAGGATCCTCTGTTTGCGCCGGCGAGACAATTTGCCAGTGCAGATACGATTGTGATTGCGGCGCCCTACTGGGACCTTTCCTTTCCTGCGGCGTTAAAACAGTATATCGAGCAGGTGAATGTGGTCGGCATCACCTTCGAGTACACGCCGGAAGGATTCCCCCGGGGACTCTGCCGGGCAAAGAAGCTTTATTACGTCATGACAGCCGGCGGGACCTACATTCCGGAGGAGTTCGGATACGGATATGTAAAGGCGCTGGCGCAGAACTTCTACGGGATACAGGATGTGGAACTGATAAAGGCGGTCGGACTGGACATCATCGGTGCGGACGTGAATAAAATCATAGGGGAGGCAGAAGTATGAAGAAGACAGGAATGGTGCTCATGTATCTGGCAATCACCGCGGCGGCGGCCACGGCCATGACAGCCGGGATTGTCGTCACGGCAAAGTCAAGGGAAGCCAGAGAAGCGGATAAGGACGAAGAAGAGGAAGAAGAAACCAAAGAAGAGGGAGAAGAAGCAGAAGAGACGGCAGAAGATGAGTCCGGGGAAGGCTCTGCTCCCGCATTCCTGGTCGGCCCGGAGGAGCAGTATTACACCTATCTGAAGGAAACCTACGGCACAGGGGAGAGCGACCTGGTGTCCGCCTATGTCATGGACTTTGACGGGGACGGGAAAAAGGACCTTCTTACCGTAACCAAGGGCAGCGTGATTCTGGCAAATACGCCCCTGGGCCCCTTCGGTATCTATGACGGGTCGCTGAATGCCGCCACCCTGGACCTGACCATGTATCAGGAGGAGGGAGGCAGTGTGGAAAAGACCGGTGCGATTCTTGGCGCCGGCACCATCGAAGGAAAAAGCCGGGGCGATATGTCCATCTCCATCGTGCTGCAGGACGAAAAGCCCTACATCTGCGGCATGAGCGAAAACGAGGATGAGATTACCTACGGCGCAAGGCCTTATGTGGTATATGAGGTCATCGAGGGCGGCGGATTCCAGTACGATTACGTCGAAGGCATCGGCTGGGGCCAGTCCTCCATGGGAACCACGGACAACAAGGATCCCAATCAGATCGCCGGAACCTATAACCTGGATGTGAACGGAACGCAGCTTTCCGAGCGCGGCAAGTACGGCGTGGTGCTCTGTGAGGCAAAGGCTGACAACATCAAGAACCCCGGCGTCATCGAGGCCACGGACTATACTCATGTGAAAGAAGGAATGGAGCAGGGCTACGCTGCCGTAAGCTCTCAGCTGGATGCGATGTACCAGGAGATGGTGCAGGATGCGGAGGCATACGCCGGAGGCCAGGAGAAGGCCAAAGACTCCGAGGCGCTGTTTGAGAGCTTTGCGAATGAACTGAGTGCAGCGGGAGTGAACCCGGTACTGAAGGAATTCACCACAGACGGAGATGTCATCAAGGCCTCCTATACCTGTCAGGAAGTCGATCTGAACGTCTCCATCAACAGTACGACCGGAAGTCCCGTATCCATCAGCCTCATGGCCGACGGCTATCCGGTGGCGGAATCCTGGTATCCGGTAAAAGACGCGGTGCTGCAGTCCGCATTTGCAGGCCTCGACCAGGCAAAAATCGCCTCCCTTCTGGGAAGAACTCCCAGCAATCTGTCCGTCAGCCAGTTTGACGCCGGCCCGGCGCAGATACTTGCCGGCAATACGGACACCATCATCATGCGGATTGAGTACAGATAATAAAAGAAATTGCGGATCATGCAGATCATACAGACCGCGCAGATCATGCAGAACATGCAGATAAGGAGAATGGGGCTGTGATGAAGAAAAAACTCTTTACAGAAATTCCCTGCATCGAAGGCCCCAGGCTCATACTGAAGCAGGTGGAAGAGCAGGATGCGGAGGCGCTTGCGGAGATGACGCAGAATCCCAACGTCTATCGCCTGCTCCCCACCTTCCTGTTTGAGAAGAAATACGCGGATGCCCGCGAGGTGATACGACGCCTCTATGACGAGGCCTTCCGGGAATCCATCATCCTGGGAATCTACGAAAACGGCGCCTTCTGCGGCCTGGCGGAATTCTACGGATTCCGGGATCCCGCCCACAAAATAAGCATCGGCTACCGGCTCCCCGAACGCCTCTGGGGCCGGGGAATCGCCACGGAAACCGTGCGGATGATGGTAGACTATCTGTACAACATGACAGACATCGAGATCATCACCGCCAGCACCCTGCCGGAAAACACTGCCTCCGCGAACGTGCTCTTAAAGAACGGCTTCGACCTGGTGGTATCCGGATCCGACGAAGACTGGGGGTATGAGAGGCCCCTGCCGACTGATAAGTGGATAAGGTAGATTGAAGTGATGAGCTGAGAGAACATTTTGGACCATTGGTCTTACCTCACTTGCGTATATCAAATGAAAGCAAATGCTTTACATAACGCGGCAAATGTGGTACTCTAATCATGAAAGGATGGTGATATACATGGCTCAGGCATTGGTTAATTTTCGGATGGATGAAGACCTTAAAAGAGATATGGAGAGTACCTGTAAAGCTATGGGGTTGACGGTATCGGCCGCTTATACTTTATTTGCAAAGAAGGTGACCCAGGAAAAGCGGATTCCGTTTGAAATCGTAGCGGATCCGTTCTACAGCTCTGAGAACATGGAACGACTCCGTAGAATTGCCGACGACGTTAGAGCTGGTCGCAATGTCTCTGAACATGAACTGATAGAGGTGGATTAATGGCGAAGAGATAGAGATCCTGCAGTGTGGATCTCATTACCGGGACAAATAACGGAGCGGCAGTCATATGCCGCTCCGTTTGTTTTCACGCCACGCGCGTGACCCGATTATCCGTACATTTTCTTATAGATAGCCGCCGCTTCCCAGGCGCTGTCGCCCTCAAACCAGAGGCCGTGGGTATAGAGCTCTTCGCCGGCAATGGTGATATAACCGCCGTCGTTCAGGTCGCTTTCGTGCGAGTATTCGCTGCAGCCGCTGATGGTGAAGGTCGCCTGATCGGTCTGGCCCTGTTCTTTGTCATAGGCGTAATCCCTTGTCAGAAGGGCCGTGCGGACGTCACCGGATTCATCCTTGGATACCATGTAGTGGTCTTTGTCTATCTTGGTAAGGGTGAACATTCCCTCCCAGGTCTGGCCGTTCCGGAACTGGTAGGTGCCGCTGTAGTCCTGCTCATAGGCGCCGAAGCTGCTGGTGTAGACGATGTTATTGTTGTTGATGTGGGAGACATCCCGGAGGCCGTATTGCTGCATCAGGGCATTGATGCCTGCCTGGTTTTTGATGGCTGCGAAGGATCCGGCGTGGGAACCTTCCAGGTCCAGCCAGGTTCCGTTGTACGTTCCCGACTTGTAGCGCAGCATGCCGTAATAGCCGTTATGATTGGTCTCGAGGCTGTAGTAATTGCCGGTTCCGTCCCGAACCAGGCCGTCGGTAATCATGTTGCCCCATTCATCGAGGAGATACCAGACATCCTTTCCATTTTCCGGAACAGCGTCATCGCAGAGCCAGGCGTTCACTACCCGGTTTCCGTGATTGTCTTCCACATACCAGCTGCCGTCGGACGACTGCTTCCAGAAGGAAGAGAAGGAAGCTGCAAAGGCGGGAATACTGGATGCTATGGCCAATGTGCCCGCCAGGGCTAAGGTGAGAAGGGTTCGTCTTTTCATCGCGAGACTCCTTTCTGGTTGTGCCATTTTTTCTGTTATCGCATTTGCTGCGTCTGAACCGGTCTGTCAGTTTATATTGTACCATGTTTTGCCGGGAGCGGCACCATTTTCCAGTTCTTTGGGCGGTGCGCAGAAGGGAGAGGGTGGAATGCCGGGGGGAATTGCGGTAAAATAAATGAAAATAACACGGACTGTTGCTTTATGAGGTGATGTTATGAAAAATGGATTCCATAGGATGTTTACAGCGATGTGTATGTTGTTTTGAAGAAGGAATAAGGGATTAGTGTTGTGGTTATGGACAAGAAATATATTGCTTTTGGCCTGGTGTTTCTGAATGCGATTATTCAGCTGGCAAGCTGTTTCTGGTACAGTGATCTGCCGGGATTTGTCTGGACGCTGGCGGATTCTATCGTGATTCTGGTTCCGTTGGTTTTCGGACTGCGGATGGGATTGCTGAATCTTCTGCCTGTCGCCGTGTCTGAATTTGTGTGGTTTTTCAAGCTGGGCGTCCCCGGGCCGCTGCTCCATCTGGCGGCATTTACCGTCGCTGTCCTCCTTATGGCAGCGGCACATCGAAGACTTGCAGCGATGCCGGGGCAGAAGAGAGCAGTTCTGAGCGGCATCCTGTTTATCGCAGGTCTGGCGGGAGAAGAACTTCTCTATCATGGTCTGCGGCTGCTGGTTCTGCAGAAACCGGTCAATTGGGACGCTTTTTACGGTGCGGTGTTCTCGCCGGTGGTCCTGATTGTTCTGCTGCTTGTCGTCTTCGTAAGCCGCCCGGACAGAAGAAAGGAGAACTATGAAGCATGATATGATGCATAAACCGGTGAGAGGCCTGACAGCACTTATCATGGCGGCTGTGTTCGTCTCTCTTGCGGCCGGCTGCCGGACAACTCCGCCGGAAGAGACAAATGTGTCTCCTGTGACAAGTGTATCAGCGCAGATGAAGGAGAATGCCAGGGTCAGCTATCTTGGGCCCCAGGGTACATACAACGAGGAAGCGGCGCAGTTTTTCTTCCCCGAGGCAGAGGCTATGCTTCCGGAAGCGACCGTTCCCTTAGCCATAGCGGATGTGTCGGAAGGAAAAGCGGACTATGCGCTGATTCCCCAGGAAAATACCCTGGGCGGCGCGACGTTGAACTATATTGATGCGCTCCTCGCAGAAGAGGATATCTATGTGGTCGGAGAGGTCATCCTCCCGATCAGTCAGACCCTGATGGGCGTACCCGGAGCGTCTCTGGATGATATTCAGGCAGTCTGTTCCCACCCGCAGGGCATCGTCCAGAGTGCCGAATGGAGAAAAGAGCATCTGCCTGATGCCAAAGTACGGGAGATGGACAGTACCGCTGCCGCGGCAAGCTATGTCGCCGATACCGGAGATAAGACCATAGCAGCGGTTGCCGCGCCTGGTGCGGCAAAGCTCTACGGACTTGAGGTTCTGGCGGAAAATGTGCAGATAACCGACACCAACAAGACACGGTTTTACGTGCTTTCCTCCGACCCTGGCACAGAGGACGGGCATACGCGTGCTGTTTTTGTGGCTGTCTGTGAGGCAAACAGAATAGACGATATCATCATTGAGATCCACAATGCCGGGCTGGAGCTGGTCACCATTCACGACAGGCCGGAAGGAAGCAGGCTGGGCTCTTACCGGTACATTATCGAGGTAGAGAAGTCCGGCGGGATTTCGAAAAAGACTCTGGAGAGCATCGCAAAGATCCCCGAGGTCCGCTGCCTGGGAAGCTTCGAGGCGGTGGAGAAGAAGTGAGTTACTGATTTAAAGCCCCGATTGTCGGATTATCCGGCGATCGGGGCTGTTTTCAGGTGAGAAGTCCGGGAAAGAAGACCGCCTGACAGCATCTGGCAGTCCGGCGCGCAGCGCTGGCAGCGCCGGGGCCTGCCTCATGCTGTAAGGTTTGGCGCGCAGAGCCGGCAGTGCCGGGGCCTCTCTCGTGCTGTAAGGTTGTAAAGCAGATCCGAATTGGGGCTGGATGTCGGGAGATCTGCTGAAAAGCCAGGGTGTTCGGAAAAAGAGGAAGAATAGCAGATCTTATGTGCGCTTTGATGCCGCGAGATCCGCAAGAGCCTTCTTTGACGAGTCAAGGATTGCAGGGGAGAAAGGAAAAATGCAGATCTGATGTGTGCCCGCGTGCCGGGAGATCGGAAAAACTCTGCAGAAACTGCAGGTAGCGAGGAAAAAATGCAGATCCGGAGAGCAGATGCAGGCCAAAGGATCTGCAGTCGGCACTGACATACCAGCCCTGACATACCAGCAGGACTGTCATTCCAAGGAAACTGACATCTCAACCGCCCAGCAGGACTGACATTCCGACGGAACAGGCACAATGCTTCAGAGCAGACGAGATGCTTCGGTACGGACATGATTCGTAAGAAAAGCGAAAGCTGGTGCTCAATTGACTTTATACAGGCGAAATGCTACAATAATCAGCACAATCATCTTGGGGCAGTACCGGTTTCGACAGGGACTGTGCAGCTGGTGAAGCTATCCGTATGCAATGCGTTAAATGGCAAACTTAAAATTAAACGCAAATAACAAAGAATTTGCTCTTGCTGCTTAATTGCAGCTTGTGTCGGCCTTAGCGCACTCACACGCTGAGAATCCGGCATCGACTTTGTGAGAAACGACGACGGGAAGGTTCCGCACCGCCGGGCGTATAAGGAACTACTGAACTTCTGAGGGTGTCCTTCCCCGCAGGACAGAGGGAATGTCAAATGACGGACTATGATAGTAGAAGAACAGGGAATCGGTTTTTGGACACGGGTTCGACTCCCGTCTGCTCCACTCGAGGCGGAACAGACGAACCGCTATCCAAACTTTGTTTTAGCGGTTCTGAAGTTCACGTTTTGTATGATTTTTGAGGCGAAAATCCTTGAAATGTTCGATGTAGAGCGGTTGGACATCACTTTTTCAACTATCAGGGCTTGGATTCTAAAAAGATATGGAGTTATTGTAAGCAATTCATCGATTAGTCAGGTTAAGGAAAAGGCGGTATAGATGAGTTCAAGCTTGATATGAAAATCGAATGTGAATGTGAGAATCTTACAGAAAAAGAACAATATGTACTAATGGCATTAAAGCATTTTAAGGTCATCAAATGAAAAAGAAAACCGGCAAACGGGATTTTACCTGTCTGCCGGTTTTCTTTTGAATAATTGAGATATAAAATGCCACAAACGCCACAAATGTCACAAGAACTCCGATGTAAAGATTTTATTCTATCTACGTGTGAGGATCACCAGATCCAGTAGGTTTTCTTCTCCTCACACGCATGGGTAATACGATGAATCCATTTTCATCTCTGTGAACACCCGGATTCTTCTGCGATAAGGCTTGGAACATCTTGTCCTTGAAGTCGTTTTCCATTTCTTCTGGCGTCATTTTCTTTTTGCTGTTATCTTCCATAATCTGTATTCCTTTCTTTTGAAGAGTTTAGTTTACAAATAACTAATCTGTCAAATGCGATACTGATTCTTGAGAGCCTCAATGGTACGGGTCAGCGTTGTGGTCTTGCCGGCACCCGGCGAAGACATCAGGTTCAAAAGAAAGACGCCCTTTTTGTGAAGCTCCTCGCGAAGTAGATCTGCCTCCCAGTCGTTGTCTTCGTAGACACTTTTTTAATCTCTATGATATGGACTGATTCGTCTGACATGATTTTGTATCCTTTCTAGTTCTATGATGCAGATGTCTGATAGAATAACCCGTCTATAGTATACACAATCAAAAAAACTTGTAACCTTTTTCCCGGAATGTTGTCATACAATATGTAAGGCAAAAAGGAGGTGAAGCAGGTGACCGATGAACAGATCATCGACCTTATGACTGCGCGGAACGAACAGGCGCTGACGGAGGTCGAGACCAAATACAGCCGCCTTTGCGAGAGCATCACAAGGCGTATTTTAGGTGATGAGGAGGATGCCAAAGAGTGTGTCAACGATACTCTGATGGCACTATGGAATGCGATTCCGCCCAACAGGCCGAAGAGCCTGGGAGCCTATGCGGCTAAGATCGCCCGCAATCTGGCATTGAATCGATACAAGGCTGCCAATGCGAAAAAGAGAAGGAGCAATGCAGTAGCTGTTTCGCTGGAGGAACTGGCAGAGTGTCTGCCTGATGGCCGGGATACGACGCCGGATACAGCTGCGGCAGCGTTTGTCGGAGAGGTAATCAACGCGTTTGTGGCAGGGCTTCCCAAGAGGGAGAGAGTCTTGTTTGTAAGGCGGTATTTTTACCTGGATTCCGTAAGGCAGGCTGCCGGCTATGCGCAGATGACGGAAGGCAACGCGAAGACGACGCTGTACAGATTACGGAAGTCGTTAAAGAAAGCATTACAGAAAGAGGGTCTACTATGAAGAAGATGGAATTACTGGAGGGAATCGGGGAAATGGATGAAGCGTGGATTGCGGAGGCCGCTCGGCCTGTGAAAAGAATCGGTATGAAACGGCATCTGCTTCGGGTGGCTGCGGCAGCGGCAGCCGTATTGGCGATCAGTGTCATTATTCCGAACCTGAACGCAGAGGCTGCTGATGCAATGCAGAGGCTGCCGGTGGTGGGTAGCTTTTTTAAGGCGGTCACCTTCCGTCAGTACAGCTATTATGACGCGAAGCATGAGGCAAATGTAGAGCAGCCGTTCATTGAAAATGCTGACGAAGCCGTCAATAAGGATATAGATCAGGCGGTGACGCGAACCATTGATGACTTCAAGCAGGCAGCCGCAGGAGATGGCTACGCAGGCATGAATGTGGACTATGAGGTGGTTTCCGAAACAGAGCAATATTACTGTCTCCGCTTGGCGTTTGAGGAGACCGCGGCCGACGGCTACGAATACTCATCGTATTACGTGCTTGACAGGAAGTCCGGTCAACAGGTGGATCTGATGACGTTTTTGGATACAGACGATAAGGTTCAGGCAGCAAATGAGGCCATCGTCCGTCAGATGAAGGATGAGATGGCAGCGGATGACAGCAGGTCTTATTTTGTGGATGATGCCGATGATTTTGAGGGCAATTTTACAACGGTTACCAAAGAAACGCAATTCTATGTCAAGGATGCCCGGACTATCGTGGTCTGTTTTGCCGAAGGTGAAGTGGCACCCTACTATATGGGAGAATGCCGATTTGAGATATCGTTGGAAGATGTAGGGAAAGGTCACTAAAAGTAAATTCAACTTTGAAAGAGTAAATTCCATCTTGTAAGATTAAATTCTACAGGGTGGAATTTTCTTTTTATGAAAATCATAGATTATAGTTATTTTTTCTGATATAGTAAGCAGCCGTTCCAAAACCGTCAATGCCAACTGGGTTCTTATCCATGCCCTTGCATACAACATCTTTAACTGGTTCAAACGATTGACATTGCCGGCAAATATGCGTAAGCAATGCGTTGATATACCATACGGCTTAAGCTGATAAAGATAGCTGCAAAAGTGGTAAAAACAGGCAGATACATTTATTTCAAGTTAGACAACAAGAACGTATGCTTGAAGATAGGGAACAGGAAGTAAACAAAAGAGAAGCAAAGATGCAAAGCTTTTTAGGATCAAGCATTGGAAAAAAAGCAATGCAGGAATATGTTGGTGAAGCGCAGAATGCCGGTTCAGAAATGATCTCACGGAGGGGTAAACATGCAGGAAAAATCAAAGTTACCAATGAACAAGAACTCGGACAGTAAGTACGAGAAAGGTATTTTAGATGGCACAGAAGATATTCTTACAGAAAAGAATTTGTCTTGCATTTGTTCTTGGGCGGATAGTGCGATAGTATTGATTATCAGATATTCAGGGAAGAACGGGATTGGCACCTTAAATCGTTATGATGCGATTTTGATAAACCACCATATAATCATCAGGAAAAGCTACTGGAAATTAAAAGAAAAGTTTTTCAAGTTCATGAGGCATATGTGGATAAACTTCGAAGCTACAGGGATGAATTGAATTCTTTTATTGTAGATTGTTATGCCAAGATGGAGTATCTGGATGACGAAGACGAGGAAGAGTGGTAAGAGTACAGAATGGAATGTGTGAAAGTTTTTCTGTAAATAAGATATCCTAAGATAATTGACGAGCTGTATGGCGGTAAGATTACCGTTGTCCAGCTCGCTTTGACTATACCTAATCCCATTGATTTCGTCAAGAATTATGATAAATTTGGTATATAATTATATTCCAGTATAAACGGTTAAGCAAATTGGGATTTGAAGGAGTATCACTATGTGGTTTTTATTAGCGATTGGTTCGGCAATCTTTGCCGCACTGACATCAATATTGGCAAAGATAGGAATTGAAGGTGTCGGATCGAATCTGGCTACTGCAATCCGTACGATGGTTGTTGTTATCATGGCATGGGGAATGGTATTTATTACTCATCAGCAAGCCGGAATAAAAGACATTAGCCAGAAATGCTGGATTTTCCTGATTCTGTCCGGCCTTGCTACTGGTGCCTCATGGCTTTGCTATTACAAGGCCTTGCAGATGGGAGACGCTTCAAAAGTCGTCCCGATTGATAAGTTGTCCGTTGTCATTACGCTGATACTGGCGTTTGTTTTTCTGCATGAAGAATTTACTTTTAAGTCAGTGATAGGGTGTATTGCGAATTCCGGTGAAACGGCGCAGCCGTTCCGGATGAACGGCGCGCCCATTTCGGTTTTAACGGCGTGAAACGCCGCTGTGGTTTACTGGTTACTATTTCTCCGATTCACGCATACTGATGCCATT